>ERZ500978.175-NODE-175-length-33082-cov-8.055984_pt1 | contig 33082 bp, 24 predicted proteins | sample MGYA00248870_ERZ500978 | MGnify/ENA primary metagenome ERZ500978 (study PRJEB25958, sample SAMN03398513) | human skin metagenome | study: EMG produced TPA metagenomics assembly of the Human Skin Microbiome Metagenome (human skin metagenome) data set. | reverse complement strand
GCGTCAACGATTGAATCATACAGGCTGTGTACAATCCAGTCAGCATTGTGCTGCAGGTCTGTGTAAGCGGAGTCAAGCTTGTCACGGATTCTTTCAGTATGATTGCGAAGATCTTCAAAGTGAAATGACAACACACCATGGGAAAATACGACAAGATAGAGAGAAACAGAACCAGCCGTCAAACCCTCTAGACCCTCCTTGCCGGACTCAGACTTTACAGTTTCGATGTGAACGCGCCCTTCCTCCGACGTTTGCTTAGGAGCGATGTTCCGAGCACGCGGTGTTTTTGGAACTTGTGCTTCTACAAGTCCCGGTGATAGCAACATGGTATCTTGGGTGCATTTATCATCTTTGCGCCTAGTGCTGGGACGAGTAAAACGAAAGTGGTTCTCATCTAGTGCACGAATGACAACAAAATAATACCCGAGACGTTCAAACGTTTCTACCTTCTCACGCGGTTCTTGCTTTAAAATATCTTCCACCGTAAGCGGATGCAGCGGAAAATGTTGGCTCAGCTGTTGCATATCCTTGTAGGTAGGACACCGGATATCTAGCCACCATGGGTCAGATCGAAGAGAATGCTTCGTTAGGTTAACATCAGGGAGTGTTACATTGGGCTGGTGTGGTTGTCCGTAAACATCAAGAGCAGCTTCAGGTAGATACAACTCGGCAGGCTCCTCGGGAATGGTATCAATCATGGATGGATTAGGAAGAGCACTGCCAGGCAATGGCGAAACTGAGCCAGATTTCATCTGTGGTTTTAGTTTAGTAGACAATGAAGCAAATGGCATTGGCGATGGCGCCACCTCTCCTGAGATATTGGAGCGAAAATAAGGAGTGAGTGGCACGTCTGACATGTGGCGCCCCGTCACGCGTTCCTGCTCGAAAGAGATTTCTGCATGATCATCATCTTGGGTAGGTTTTGATTCTGTGTTGTCCAAATCAAGCGCAGGCGAAGGAAGCTTCAAATAATCTTGATTGTTTAGATGTTGTATTCTTTCACTTGGTATTTCAGAGGCTCCCGGCATCCCAAGGTCGCCCGCATGGCCATCCGTTTGTCGATGATACTGAAAGTATTCTTCCATGCGCTCCCAAATTTGATTCCAAGAATGTGAGTAAACGGTGTTAGGACGTGCATCGCCTGTTGGAGAGAAAAGAGTGTATTCGGTAACACCTCCAGATAATTCACGCAGACGCCGAGCATTACGCCGAGCCATACGACTAGCTTTGACCATGTGTGCAGGGCGCTCCTGGCGCTGTTGACGGCGCTTGCGCTTTCGCTTTCGTCGCGTGCTAGTGAGTGCACTTAAGCGAGGGGTCCAGGGAGAAAATGCGGACGACATGTTGGGAGTACTGATAATAGACGTATCTCGACGAGAACGACCACTTGTCGTGGACAAACGATCCGAGACATCCATGTCATGGGAGTCTCGAGTGCTAGATGACCGCGAGGATGAATCAGCGTCTGATTCATCATTGTCTGATTCAGAGTCACTTGAACTGTCAGAGCTGTCTGCGAATAAGGCACGAATACGCGAAATAACTTGGGGGCCGTTACTCGAGTCTGAGCTGCTGCTGTGGCTTGAGTCGCTATCCGAATCGTGAGAGACAGAGCGTCGATTCATACGCTGTTCTTTTCTACGCACACTCCTCCTTGCAGCGACATATTCATCTAGACCACGGTAAACTTCGTCTGGTTCATAATTTTGTGGTAAATCTTCCGGTAAAATGCGCTGATGAGCATGGGCAAATTTTAAGCGAGAAGCTTGCTTCGTCTCGTGATCAGATCCCCGTTTTTCTTCTTCTGTAAGCACAGCAAAAGTGTCAAGGGCATGTCTTTCCTGCGTCTCAAGAGGGCGCCTGTGCCACCACCGACGCAACCAACCACCTCGCCCATTGCCCCTGTGCACGGGCTCAGGAAGACGCTCTGCGCGCCGCATTCCTGGTGTTTGGCACAATCACGTTAGGAGCGACAGCGCGCAATATGCCGCAGACTGGCGTCTTGCGCCTGAGCAAATGTTTTGCCGTAGTGGTTATGCCGGACCTGAGACACGACGCAGAGAACAAGTTCGTCTGCCATATGCACAAGGCCTGCAGCATGCTACCACGTGTGGTTATCGGCCGAGACGCGCGATACGCAAAGCAACACTAGCAGTGATCGGATCCACTATATACACCCACAAAATCATCTGCGATGATGCAGGTAAACGCAGCCTTAGGCGCTGCCCCAGATAATGTTGATGCTTATGCTTTTTGTAACTCTTTCTGGGTGAGTATTCGATTTCTGTATCCTGCTTACACGGCAGGGTGAGAATGATGCGGGCTACCATGTGATGCAAAGCTTCATTAAAAACACAACGCGAACAATGGAGGACTTGCGTGCGTATTATCAAGAGCGGTACGTGTACGGTGGCTAACATTAGTGCTGAAATTGAACATGAATATGCGAAAAGGCTTTCGAAACTTGCTAAAACCTCATTAGGCAAATATGAGACAGGGTACGTGTTTATTTAGCTCACTTAAACGGCAGACCTATGCGCCATGCCCTCGACACTGTTCGGCTTGAGACAGATTCGCAAGCTCGTTCTCATGTTCAGTTGGAAAACTCGATACGCAAAGAAGTAGAAGGGCCTTTGATCGACTTTATGCGGCGCGTTGACAGTCTTCGCCGCGACGCTCAAACATCGGTGACCAAACTGCACAAGCACAAGCAGACGCAAACACAGTACATGAATCGTGCGCGTGAAAAGTATGAAACGGATTGCACCAAGATCAACTCATACACGGCGCAGAGCAATATGGTGCAGGGTCGCGATCTCGACAAGGTGATGTCCAAGTTGGAGCGTGTCCAATCGGGCATTGAGAGCGAAGATCGCGACTATCAAAGCTACGTGCGGGCCCTGCAAGAGACGACCCAAAAATGGAATTCTGAGTATAAGAGTTTTCTTGACATTTGCCAGGACGTAGAAGAGGAGCGTCAAGAGTTTCTCAAGACTAATATTTGGGGCTTGGCAAACGCCATTTCTAGTATCTGTGTAACAGACGATGAGGCATGTGAGCGGGTGCGTGTGGCTCTTGAGGGATGTGAATCTATGCGCGATGTGCGCGACTTTGTGCGTGAATTTGCCACAGGATCAAATATTCCTGCAGCACCGGAATACGTCAACTACGCCCAGAGTATCGCACCGCCGGCTGCTGCCACTACTGGCTCAGCGCACTTTTCACGTCTTTCTACTCGTGTGCCTGACGGAATGCATCCGCCAAGTGCGTCTGTCCTAGCAACACAGACGCCAGCTACATCAAGTTACGGTGCCTCGCCTTCATTGCCCTCTTCCACATCCGCAGTTGCGCCCGGTAATATCCCGCCATCGATGCTACGACCAGTTTCGCCGTCAATACATCCAGGCACGCCACTGACACCGGCGTCTATGGCACTACAATCGCCACAAGGACCGAATGTGCCAAACTATCTCGCCGCTATGAGTCGCTCTTCACCATCACAAGTGATTTCACCGCCAACCCGCACTCCGCCGCCGTCTAATTCGAACAGAAATAGCATGTTCGCTCCTGGAGCTACGCCCCTTGCTCAAGCTCAGTCGCCCAGCATGCAACCACCCTTGGTGAGCCCCGTAGTGGCACCTCCAAGTCACACGCAGCCACCATTGCAGGCAGCATCCGTGCCCATGTCTCAGGCTGCTGCACCACCACCAGTTGACACGAATGAAGATGATCCTATTGCCAAGGCGCTGGCGAACCTGCGCTTGCGCCAGAGTCGCAAGAGTCCTACGCCCAGTAGCCGTCCGACCAGCACGATCAGTACTACAATGTCAGCTCCCATGTCGCAAGAACCACCCCAGCCAACGTCACAAGCGCAGAGTCGGCCGCCCTCACAGGTTATGACTGACCCACGGTGGCATCGCGCCATTACGCCTGATGCACGACCTCCGCGATCGACATCACCAGCTGCGGCATTTATGCACCCTCCAGAGCGAAGCATATCGCCTCTGCCCGTGGAGCAAATCCACAGTCACTATGGCCAAGCTTTCCCTACTGAGCGACGTGCCGGTCAGGGAAAGCAGGAGCCTCGCGCCACCTCACCCTTGGGAATCTCGCTAGATGCACGAGGTCAGGTTACAGAAGACACGATGGCCGGCCGGTACGCATCCTCTGCTGAGCAAGGCACTGCGTCCGGTCACGTTTCGGGCCCAAGTTCATCACAACTCGCCCGCCCGCCGACAGGACAATACAGCGAGAGTGGTGAGCCCATCCTGTTCTATGTCAAGGCGCTGTACGACTATGAAGCATCGCTGCCGGAAGAGTTCAGCTTCACAGCAGGCGATATCATTGCGGTCACACACACAGAGCCAGACGGATGGTGGCAAGGCGAGCTCCTGGATGAAGCGCGCCGTACGCCGGGAGCTAATACTTTCCCCAGCAACTTTGTCGTACTTCTCATGTAGGTTACTCGATAAAAACATTGAAAATATCGCATCATGGGTACATAGATTTCATTGGTGATTATGCTACTCGAAGTGGTGTGCCAACGCATTTACTGCTTGAACCTGACAAGGTTAGCCTGAGGTGGTGAGAAGAAACGTACTGTTGGTAGAGAGCAGCAATGGTTGGAAGAATGAGACCCGTGGCGAAGAAAGACGCCACAGAGATACCCACAAAAGTCTTGTGCTTCCTGCCAGTGCGGAAAGGCACTGATATGGGTTAGTTTTCTGGAACAAAATTCGCAAGATAAACATACGAGACTGTCATGATGTTAGATGCACATTCAACAGAAAGAATGTATACGTACAGTCTCGGTCGTGTTCTCGATGTGCAGAGAACGACGAAGCATCATAGTGGGAGCGCGCGTGTTGCGGAGCGAAGCACGAGTTGCAGCAAAGATAGCCGACATGGTTGGTTGAGGGAATGAGCTGGTTTGCAACGGATAGAACCACGGGGCCGGTCGAGTCCGAGCCACGTGGCGAGTTGCGAAAAAAGAATTTTTTGAAGGCATGAGCTCATTCGACAAGCCGCAACAGCCATGGCAGGAGCAGGGGCCGATGCAGACGATACTCGTCGCAAGACAGGATCTGTGTCTCATATTGGGAACAAACATAAGAGGCAGGATATGTATCAACAATATCGTAAAGACAAAGCCAAGAGCAAATTGAAACGCCGCCTGAAATTGGCCAAGGCGGAGCGCTCTTCAAAGGAGGGCAAGTCACTTCGAAGAGAGCGCCTTGCATCGAACAAGCAGCAAACTATTGAGAACACGCGCGACTTTAATCCCACAGTCTTGAACCTGCCAAATACCCATGAAGTGCCTGAATGGATGAAATCGCAAGAAGCGCCCCTTAGGTCCGTGGACGCCCGAGACGAAGAAGACGACGTCGACGAGGACGAACAAGAGGGAGAAGACGAAGAAGATCAAGAAGATGAGGATGAGGATGAAGAGGAAGCTCAAAACCACTCCGAAGCTCCGGAGCAGATAGAGGAGGAGGAATCGATCGAAGAAGAAGTGCAAGACCCCCAACTAGCCAAGTACGACATGGACAATGATCCAACTGCGCCACCGGCCATTCTCATCACAACATCACTTCCTTCCAACTCGACTTCGCCGCATCTCACTTCAGCTAATGCTCGCAGCCACCCTGCTGAGGCTGTGCGCGAGTTCATCAAGGAGCTGCTGAATGTTTTCCCAGGAGCCGAATACCGTGCACGAGCCAAGGCGAAGGGTGCAGGACTCGGCAAAATTTGCAGTTGGGCGCGTGCTCGACGCTTTGATGCAGTCCTCGTTGTGGGTGAAGCGAACAAGAAGCCGTGCTCTGTCACGCTTGTTGCTCTTCCACTCGGTCCAACGGCTTTATTCCGGCTCACATCTGTGGAACTGGGCAAGGAGATTTATGGTCATGCGCGACCCACTCCTCATACCCCTGAGCTTATCCTGAACAACTTTACGACGGCGTTAGGGCACCGCGTAGGTAAGTTGCTTCAGCGACTATTTCCTCTTGTACCAGATCTCGAGGGAAGACAGGTTGTAACGGCACATAACCAACGTGATTTTGTCTTCTTCCGGCGTCATCGGTACGAGTTCCGGTCTGCAGATAAGGCAGCTTTGCAAGAAATTGGGCCGCGATTCACACTCAAGTTAATGTCACTATCTTCTGGTCTGCCAAAGGGCGCTGGTGCATGGAACGGTCGCTTTGTGGACGAGCTCGAAGAGGTGCCTGCGGCAGACGATCCGCATGCACAAGACACGGCAGAATACTCGACCGACGATGGAATCGAGTTTAAGTGGAAACCTAAGATGAGTGTTTCACGACGCAACTTTTATCTATAGCAATGTATGTACTATACCGACGGTGTCTTGTTGCATCCAAGCACATCTTGTCGCCGATCCAGGGCCACCAATGCCGCCTCGCGGACATGAGCCAGGTATTTTTGGAGCGGCTCGGGGGAGCAAGAGGCTAGCTCTGAGAACTCAAGGTACAGACAAAGACGTTCATCGGCCACTAGATTCGGTAGCGCCAGCGCATGCGTGAGATTTTCTGCAAGCACCTGGCTCGTATCGACAAGCATGAGATGCAAACTCATGATAATTTCAGGGATATACTTGCGCCGAATGAACATGAGAAGCTCCTTGCGTTGAGAGTCGTCTTCCATATCGAATTGAAGCCAGCCCAGTTCAAGCAGCTCGAGGCAAGCAAGACGCGTTGATTCCGAAGCTTGGGCAAGCGCTTCGACCCAGTTATGGTAGTCGGTATGTGAGTTGGCGAGTGCTGCGTCACTCCAAAGGCCACGGACAGCCACGTTTTTGTTGAGCACGTCAAAGTAACTACGCCAGTGATCTAGCTCGATCAATTGATCTGGCGCCACTGAGACATCGCTCAAGACACTAAGCAGCTCCGATGGTAAGTGCTTGAGTAGGCTGTGGGCGGCATGTAAGCGGCCGGTCGACATAAATACACGCATTATTGTGTTTGTTTGCAAAATCGCGTGCGGGAATGTTGCGTCGAAGAATGTGAGCCAGTCAATAGAGAGGATGAGACGGCGCTCATCCAAGCTCAGATTCGCATTCCATTCACGTATCTCGGCCTCGTCCACGATGACCGGCACAAGCTCAGCGAGTAGAAGATCCACAGTCTTGCTCGCCACAACAGCCGGGTCCATACCATGCGGCTGAACCTGCAAAAGTGCATGTCGACGGTCTTCCAGCGATGTGTCCGGATCCATCGCACACAAAAATTCAGCATAGACTTGGTGTGCATTGTCTGGCTCAAGACTTGACGAGTACAGAGCCACTAGCTCACAGCCTTCGCCAGCATTCTGTAGAACATTCACGTAAGCATTTAAAATTGGTGCGCGAAGAGAGACAGGGAGAGGGATATGAATGAGGTGACAGAATAGCGCTAGATGCGCGAAAAAACGAACGAGGCGGGCGTATACTTTGTCCTCCAAGAGTTGCATCTCGGGAAGCCGCTCGTTCACACGCGCCAAAAGATCGGGCACACTGTTTGTGATAACAGCACGCTGCACCACATGGTACGGATCAAGTGCTTCTGTTGATGCATGGGGCGTGGCATGAGCCAGCTGCTCAAAGATAGATTCCAGGCTTTCCGTCGCCTCTGCCGTGCTTTCTTCGATACGCTGCACATTGTCACTGGGCGCATTCTGAATGGCAAGTTGCTCAAGTTGCTGCTCAAAGCGAGCGTTCACATAACTCCAGAGACGCTCTTCCCACGACTCACTAACAGCAAGCACGGAAGACAAGTCGCCACACAGAGCACCATACATGGCACGTTCATACCGATCCAAAGATACGTTGAGTGCCGCTTTTCGGGCTATGCGGCGCCACGCACTCCGTGATCGGTTCCCTAAAGGCCCGTCTACACCTTCACTTGGTTCTGATATCGAAGGATCATGATAGAAAATTGCGCCACGGAGCGAGGCAGCACGCCATGATTGGCTTGTTTGTGCGCAAAGGTCTAGAGCCATGTCGAGTTCGCCCGCTCGGACGTACTCAAACAGGCTACGTACAAGCGCTTTTTCATAGTGTAAGTCTTCCACGTCCCACGTTCCTGGGCCACGCGATGCCGCATCTGGATCGAGATGTTGCACAAGCTTTTCTCGGCCCAAGCGTGTAGAACCTATGCCGCTGACTTGTGCACGCTTTTCTGCTCGGAGAGCATTCTTGGTAAACGGCATGTATCCTTTCCGGACTTCGACTGCGTGTCGGACTGGCAGCAGATCCTGTAGCCATTCTCGGATAATTTTAAGCTCAGAAAGCTCAGGACTATGCTGTAGCACACGCTGTACGGTGCCAAGAGGTGTTTCATACACATGCAATGCTGGTGGTATGGTGCTTGGACGCGACTCCAATATGCGTTCGCTATTGTTAGAGATGCGTGTATACGTACGCAAATAATGCGTGTATGAGCTTCCAAGTATGTTCTTCTGCTTCCCAGGCTGCATCATCGTCGGTATAATGATCTCGAAGATGCGGCACGGACACTGACGCCGCCTGCGTACGCTCAGCGCACAGATCAGCAAACACAAGCGCCGTGCCGGACTCTGGGTCAAGCTGCGCACCTACATCCAAGTTCCGAGCCGTTCGGTACGCTTGTGCAAATACCTCGAAGCTGGACGAAGGCACGTCCTCATCCATCTCGGTGGCCATCGTCGCGGGGCCGCAACTCCCAACAGCCTTTGGCGGAACCGTGAAGACACGGTCACGTGATGCACTCTTTAGAGGGGCGGTGGCTGAATGGAGGGTCCTTGCCGACAGCATGTCGATGGAGGCAGAGCGGTCGCACGCGGCACCGCCATCCCTGTCGGATGCGTTTGCCATTACACCGAGATTTGCTGCTGAGCGTGCAGCTGCAGTTCAGAATGCGACGGGTCAGTCGCCCCCGGCGCCTGCGAAAAAAGAAACGTTCCTTCCTGACTTGAACGTGCACCTTATATGCAAGGATTGCAAGACGGTGCCACCCAACATCGCAGAGGAGTTTACCAATGGTGATTTAGTTTGTGCAGACTGTGGTCTTGTGTTGGGTGATCGCATCGTCGATACACGCAGCGAATGGCGTACATTTGCCAATGAAGATGGTGACGATCCGTCGCGTGTGGGTAGTGTATCGAACCCCATTCTGGACGGTATTACAGAGCAGCTTGAGAGTCGCATAGCCGCGCGCGATGGAGGAACGGGTACGTCGCGCGAACTGCTCAAGACTATGTCTAGAGCCTCTGCACCTAGAGATCGCTCCTTGCTGGACGCGTTTGATTCGATCCAAAACAAGTGTGACAGCATTCACTTACCGCGCACAGTATGTGACACGGCTAAGCAGGCCTACCGCCGTGTAGAACAGGAAAAGCTGTTGCGTGGAAAACAAACCGATGCCATTATTGCGGCTGCCATTTATGTCGCTTGCCGTGTGAATCGTGTACCGCGCACCTTCCCCGAGGTATGTGCGCTTACTTCGGCACGCAAGCAGCAGGTCGCGCGCTGTTTTCGGGAGATGAAGGAGGCATTCGGCCTGAACGCCACGGGCACAGGATCTATTGATGGTGCCGACACGTCGGCTGACGTGGCCGTCGCTAGTGCTGGCACTGGCGGTGCGGCTCCGCTAGGTCTTGCTGTGGGTGCGACCGATCTTGTCGCACGATACTGCAACCACCTTGGTCTGGACATGTCGATTGTCCGCGTTACAGAGGCGATTACTATGAAAATTCAGGAGCATGGCTGTCTGGCTGGACGGTCGCCTATTACGATTGCCGCAGCAACTATTTATCTCGTCACACTACTTGTAAATGAACAAAGGACAGCGCGACGCATCTCAGTTGCGGCTGGCGTATCGGACGTGACTATCAAACACTCATACAAGGAGTTACTCAAGGTACTTGATCAGGTCCTCACGCCGGATATCTTGGCCAAGGATCGTCGCATCGACTTGAGCCGCATTGAGGCGAAATAAGCACACATGAAATTCGCATACCTATTTTGAGGCTGCTGCCTATGTTTATATCCTATCCGCTCATAGAAGCAGAATCTCGTTCCGACATGACCAGCACATCAGATGTCTTGGAAGCAAAATAAGATTCGTGCGTGTCACGCTCAACACGAATATGTCTCCGCAGCGCATCGCTTCGCGGGAAGCCCTTCTGACACACTCGACATACGTAGGGTCGATCGCCCGAATGCACACGTGCGTGTCGTTCAAGATCATGTTTCCGAGAGAATGCGCGCGAGCATCGCGAGCAGACAAACGGACGGTTTTTTGGTGGCTTGACTTGCCCCTGCTCCAGTTTGGTATGTCGGGCGGGGCCGCGGGATGGAGGCAGCCAAGAGATAGACACGTCGGACGATTGAGAATCTTCCGTATTAGGTACTGGCGGCGGTGTTTCCGACAACGTGCGGTAGTACCCATCAGCATAAAGTGCATTGTTTCGCAGCCCCATAGAAGAGGTAGATGTGCTGGGTAGGTGTTGAAGCACTTGAGCTGTTGAAGAAGGTGTGTGGGAGTCAAAAATGACCGGCTGAGTTGGAAATGGATGCCGTGCATGACCTGGCATGGAGAGAGGCGCAAATGCACCGGAAAGATGAGGCTGTGGCAGAGAGGCACGACGCACACGACCATTTTCATCGAAAAAAATGGAGGGCCGGGAATATGCAAGATCCATGGATGGCATGGTCGAGTATGAGTTTCGCTCATGCGGCACCAATGGCATAGACGGGACCGTTGCAAGCTCGTATCCAGATAGATGAGATGCAGCAGGAAACGATGTCAACGTAGACGGATATGGTGCGTGGAACGATGACCATGGCGATATACCAGAAGCACCTTGCGTCCACCTTTTTTCAAAATGAGTCTCCGGTGCCATATGCGAGGAGCCATCATTCAGAAACGGAGAGCTTGTGTCGTTGGGCGCATCAGGTACAGACGATCTAGTATGTGTCGACTGGAGTCATGTCAGGTCACAGCGCAAGTAACGTACGTATTCGATGGGAGGAGACGTATCATGAAGGAGCCACGAAGGCAGCTCGGGGAACACGAACGACATGGTTCATGCTAGCCTTTAGCTAGCAATCGAAATAATGCGCCAAGCGATTTGATAAGTGCTAGCAGAGCGGAGCGAGTGGTCGGAGCGATTGATTGGCACGGGCGCCCTAACTCTCGCCCTAGCCAGGCGGAAAGAGTTGACTAATCACCGGCGTCGGCGTTGCTGTCAAGCACGCCCATCTGCAGCCCAAGCAGCGCCCAAGGCGTTGTGGCCGTAGAATGCGTCTATTCATCTAGCTTCTGGATGAGGGCTACAAAGGCCTTGAAACTGAGTGGCTTGACGAGGTATCCATCGGCTCCCGCATTAGTACCTTGACGCAGAATTTCCTCCATGGAGGCACCAGACAGCATGTATGTGTGACAGCGATGTTGCGCTTCCATTTCCATGTTGCGCTGCTTCTCAATGTGTCGGATCATCATACAGGCTTGTAAACCGTCGATATTCGGCATCGAGAAGTCCATCAGCACGAGATGGAAGTATCCATGTGGCTTGGTCGCGAAGGCGGCGACGGCTTCACAGCCACCATGGGCTTCCACGTATGGTAAATGGAGTTTTCGAAGATAGGCAGCGAGCATTTGGCAGTTGATGGGATTGTCATCGGCAAAAAGAACGCGGAAAGTAAAGGTGGCGTCAGGTGCCGCTTTTACCGTTGGCGATGAGGGGGACGCATAGGCAGCGACCTCGTTAAGGGAGCGTTCGAGCTCGTTGCGATCAGGGGAAGCCAGGACATTGCTAAGGCTGGTGTTGATCGCAGGAATCGCGGATGACACTTCGGGAAGATCACTCACCTTGAGGCGGGCAAGCGAGATAGATCCAGATGGTTGTTGGGGGGCTTGCTCTAGGCATGCACGGAGTGCATCTTCCATGCGCGCGGGTCCCGTCGGTTTCTGCAGAAAATAGGTAAGGCCGCCAGCCTCACGGTATGCCTCAAGAGTATCTTCGAAAGGCTGCTTGCTGTACAAGTCTGTCAGCGAGATGAGCGGAGGAAGCTTGTCTTGCGTCAAGATTCGGTGCACAAGAGCGGAACGACTGTTCAGTAGCACCACATTCCGTTGAGTCATACTAGCGACCAGCGATGAGGCATCCTCATCTTCATGGTGCACACAAACCAAGAATCCCCACCATGTCGAAAGGTAGTGCACTATTGTCTCCTGGAGAATACGTCCACCATCCGTGTCAGTGGGAAAGCCGAACAAGTGAGCCGTGCAACTCTGATGCACATCAAGCTGGGGAATGTATGCCACATCGGAAGAAGCAGGTACTTTGCGTACATGGCACGATGTGATAATGTCAGTACCAATACCCTGTGCGCTGCGCACATCGACTGTGCCAGCGTCCATCGAGCAAATGATGTCATGTACGATAGACAAGCCTAGGCCTGTGCCACTTCCCAACGGATTTTCCTGAGAAAATGGGTGGAAAAGCTGCTGATCAAGGAATTGACGCGAGATACCACAACCAGAATCGCGCACGCGCAAAAAGATCTGCAGCGTATCTTGGTCGATATCAGCACCACTTAACGACACTTCCACGAATCCTCTCGTGGTAAATTTGAGAGCATTTCCGACGAGATTCATAAGGACACGACGAAGCCCACCACAATCTGAATGGACGTACCAGCCATGCAGACGTTTTTCGATGTTGACCACAAACTCCACGTCAGACCATCGCTGAGCACGCTCCTCAGCTGCCCCCTGCGGATCGTACATGGAACCGATTTGGTTATCGTGCAGAGGTGTCACTTGGTGGCCTAGTGCATGGCTGTCACACACTTCTTGTACGAGACGGGATAGATCAAAGTCGCTCATGCTGATGTTCCGTGGACGTTGCTGAGATCCAGAGGCTCCGCCAGACAGCTTGGTATAGTCTAGCACATGATTTACGAGCTCCAAGAGACCGTGCCCACATGACTTGATCGTCTCCAAATAAAATCCTTGAAGCTCATTTAGGCCTGACTCACTGAGTATATCTGTCGATGCAAGAATGCCGTGCAGCGGCGTGCGGAGCTCATGCGACATGTTGGAAATAAACGTCGACTTGGCTCGGTCAGCGATAAGCACTGTCTCTTTGTCTACCACGTCGAGCATCATTAGTCCAATGGCCTGGATATGTTGGTGCGCGGTGTGCTGCATCTGATCGATCATGAGAGAGTAGCAGTTGGGAAGGCAGTAAGCACACACCAGCAGTGATGGCTGATGCTTGGCACCCCACACTGGCACGGCAAAGACATCCTCTGCCTCACGAGGCAGGAGTCGGCGTATCACAGGTGGCACATGAAGACGAAAGCGATTTTCGTCGTCTGACTCGGTGAACATGAGAAAGTCTTGAATTGCGCGCACGTCGCTCATATCAAGGGCCGCTTCACGCTCGGGGACATGCACTTGGCGTTCGCTCGACCCTAGGATCGAAAGGGGTGCAATGTGTGTTAGACTCATATTGGGATCCATCGTGTGCGAATGGACCACCTGCGGATTGCTGTTCCCGTCGTTCTCAAACGGTTTCTGAATCATGATGAAATTAGACAAATCAAGAATGATCACGTCAGAAACATGCATTGACGATTGGAGAGCGTTGGCGGCGAGATGGTATATCTGGTTACAGCCTTCTTGCTCCATGGTCACATGTGGATCGACCACTGGCTCCATGCGAAAGGTACGTAACAGCGATTCTGTACATCCTTTGAGCTCATCGCGGCGAAAGACCTGGGCTCGGTTGACGGCCAGGTCAATGTCGTTGATAATCATTTGCTTCATGTCGAGTATAGAGTGAGCGGCGTCTTCCAAAGCTGAGCCATGCCTAGGCTTGATATCACCCATGCAGCACACGCCTAATGCCTCATTATGGGTATCAAAAATAGGCGTGCATGCAAAAAAGCGCAATTTGTGTCGACTTGCATGATGTGAGAAGCGCCAATCTTCCAGGGCATCCGGCACAGCAAGGACTTGATTCAAAGGTAGGAACAAGGCATGCGACCAAATACTCTGGCACAAGCCTGTTTCGTCAGGCTGGATTCCATCTTCTGATGCATGCGTCCACTCAGACATGACTTGGTAAGGAGATAGATCCTCATTGAGACTTTTAGAGTGAGGCGCCATAATTTTGACAGAAACATACGGCAGCTGAAGAAGTTGAGATAGTAGTCGGCAAATGCGGGATAGAGTGCCGGTGTCATGCTTTTTGATTTGGCGACTGTACCATACAGCTCGTAAATGGTTGATATGTTTAGCATGTGTATAGGTCGGCAAGTACCCTTCTGATTCGTACACTTGCTGCATCTTTTTACCTAGTGCGAGGGTATATGAGTCTTGCGGGGGATCTGCGAATGACGTGCATGAGCCGGGCTTCGTATGATGGCATGCAGAGTCCTGAGGTCCAGTCACATAATGAGCAGCAAAAGAGGCCCAGTCATCTACAGGTCCATTACACATACTTTGCGATGTGTTAGCGTCTGCAGTTACAGTTACTCGGTCACCCGTCATGCATCGATGCACAAAGTTTGTGCTTTGATGCAGTTCGACAACCAAGTCGCACGTCCCTTGCCCAAGGAAAACAAATTCGACCCGTCACGCATTAGGTGAGTCCTTTTTTAGTCAACGAGGTTATTGTACATTTTACTAAATCGAGGCTACGGCGACGACGACGTTGTAGGCGCTGCAGCCGCAACACTGGTATAGGCAAAAGCGTCTTCCTGCGTACGTGCCAGGATGTCATCGATATGTGTGGTACGCAGGCGCATAGCTTCCATCTCAACATTCGCATCACTCAATTCCATCAAGGCACTTTGGAGGGCAAAATGAGGCGAAATAGATACGCCACCTCCTCCCTTAGAGCCTTTGTTCGATGCCAGGTAATAAGAACGCACATGCTCCATACGTTGTGCATGTAACTTATGGACCTCGAGTCAGCCGTACGCAAACATACCTCGTCCATGTCAGGCAAAAAGGTGCTTGAACGCGCTAATGGCTCTTTATCACGTGGGTTATGATTCAGCGATGTTTGAATTGGTCGCGCATGAAGGCCAGGTGGGGGGACACCCCAACGACTTGGCGGCCGTGGCGTCGGGTTCTCTGATCGAGGCGTCATGGGTGAATCTCTCCTGCAAAGCAACACTGAATGCGACTCACCCCAGAACAGTCACGTGATCTCTCCTTCTTGGAAATGAGCATCGCTTGCAAAAGTAGGGCTTCCTCTCCACGGTGTGAGAATCATGTTTCGCGCATTTGCACCCGCTTGGCGCTTGCCGAGCACAAACACAGCTGCGCTGATGTCCAGTCGCACAATTAGAAGACAAGCTGTGCGCTTTTTGTCAGTTACGTCGCAAGAGCCCAAAACACAGCCTGATTCATATACCTCAGCAGGTGCACAAGAATCTGTTGCCAGTGGCTTAAAGGTCATGTTGCCTGGGCAGTCGTCTCTGAATGTCAACTCAATTTCTGGTAAAAGTGCATCGTTCATGTACTCTCCCGCCGCACTCCCCCCTCGTCAAGACCCGCTTCTTCATTTCCTTGTTAACCTCCTGATGCGCGATGGTAAGAAGGCATCAGCTGAGCGATACGTTGCAGACATGCTCTCTGAAATGGCCAGGCTCACGAATAAAGATCCACTTCCACTTGTATATGAGGCAGTAGAGCTTGCCAAGCCACTGCTCCGCATGCAGACACGCAAACAAGGAGGCAAATCTCTCCAGGTGCCCATGCCACTGAATGAGCGGCAAAGTACGCGTCGTGCTCTTAAATGGATTATTCAAGCGAGTGACCGCCGCGCTGACCGCGCCATTAGTCGTCGTCTGGCCGTCGAGATGCTAGCGATTTTGGAAGGAAACAGCTCTGTGCTCTCACGCAGAGATGAGCAGCACAAGGTTGGCACCATCAACCGTGCCAACGCCAGTGTTCGTATCTAGTGTAGATCAGCGTTTATCCAAGAAAAAAAATTAAACGATACAGCGTTTGGTGCCAACATAGATGGAAACTGCGCTCTGTGTTGAGAAATTGGCTGGCAAAAAGTGCTCCCAACGTGGGGCTCGAACCCACGACATTCAGATAACTCTTCGTATTCGAAGAGACTCTACTAAGAGTCTGACGCTCTACCGACTGAGCTAGCCGGGACACGCTAAGAAAGAAATCAGTTGACTATTTGTTGCATAGGACAAAGGTTCTGCGAAATAAAAAGAACTCCCAACGTGGGGCTCGAACCCACGACATTCAGATAACTCTTCGCAATCGAAGAGACTCTATTAAGAGTCTGACGCTCTACCGACTGAGCTAGCCGGGATATTGCTTGGCATTAGAGGAACATTTTTCAACTTTGAAAGATACGATATCAGCAAGAGTTAGAACCAATTACGCTGACGAAAACCGAACAACTCAAGAAGACTTTGTGCGAGTTTTCCCAAAGCACTTTGGGTTTTGTTGACAGGCTGTCCGAGTACGCGAAGATTCCAAGCCTCTTTCCCATCGACATATACACGTACCACGACTAGCGGCTGCTTTGGATCGCGTGTATCCACTTCAAACTCGGTCCACTTGTGGTTCCCATCGGGGATATATTTAAGCAGGGTTTCTTCGCCAGGCGGGTCGATCGAGTGCTCTTGCGCAAGTGTTCGTATAGGAATGTAGAACATAGACAGTGGACTAGTGCTGAACTCAAGCACAGTATCTCGGAAAGATACCGAGGCAAACTCATGGCGGTCGCCACTTAAGAGAATGACATTAGGAACATACTGAAGGATATCGAGTAGTTGCTTGCGCTCTTCATGATAGAATGCCCAGCCATCAGTACGTCCGTCTAGATCTAGAGGGCCGCCCCACAGACTTGTGAATGGGACTGACGAGGCAATAAACTTGAATGTTGCTGTGTGATTCACCTGTGCAAGCCAAGAAAAAAGAGCATCACGCTGCTCTTCTCCAAGGATGGTGGGTGTTTCAACAGCAGATTGAGGATGTGTGCGGTGCCCACGCACATCAAGAACGAAGAAGGCTGTATCGCCGTATCGGAATGAGTAGTAGTGCTGGTTCTTGACCGCAGGTGACGGATTCGCATGACCAATATATTCGTTCCATGCATTTAAGCCTGCATGAATGCCAGCTGGTGCCTGAGGTCTATCCTCATCTTCGGTTGCATTAGTGTACCCAGCGCCGCTCCAATTATTGATAATTTCATGATCGTCGAAGATGCCCATGACAGGAATGGATTGGTACACGCGACGGAATGAGTGCGATGCAAAGACGTTGCGATACAGTTTGCGGTAAGAGCCAATATCTGGACCTTCGTACCGCGGTACATCGGCATAGATGAGATCGCCGAGCTCGAGTAGGAATCGAAGACTAGGCATTTTCGAGCGGCGGAGGTAGTGATCCGCCATCAAGTCAAAGCCACGAATACTATTCCGTGAAGTGATGCCGCCAGGCTGCGTTCCGATACCAAACATACGCAAGAGCCAGTTCCAGCCCCAGAACTGGGCGGGGTGGTACGGGAAGTCAGGCTTGATACACGAGAGGGTAGCAAAACTAAAATGATTCGGATCGTCAAGTGGAATGCTCGATGTCTTGTCCGTCGGAACAAACTTGCTTTTCCCATACGCTGACAAACGTGAGTCCGGCCATGTGACGAAAGGTATGGGGCGTTCAGGCATCGGAGCGAAGGTATTATTGTGCACAAAAGCAAGGCGCCATTCGTATTTAGTCGCAGGCCACAAGTCAGACAGCGTTGCCGTAGCTGTCCAATCCGATTCGTTTGACAAGTGTAGCACTGGTCCACGCTCCCATCGGCGTGGATCGCGTACGGTGCTGGGAGCGCGGATTTTGACTTCGCTCTCATGCACACGTCGCCAAACTATGCGTAGAGGTGCTTCATTGATGTCGGATGCATCCACGAGAGCTTCTTGAATGCCCGTTTCCCACAGACCCGTGACACGAGGGAGCGGTTCGGGGTAGCGAACATGCAGCGTAGCCGACGAGGAGCTTAGAGCACCGACGCGGGCGAATTTGAGAGATGCTTCACGATGAGATGGAAACAAATATGGCATGTAGTAGAGGTCAAGCACGAACAAGAGCACAAGGGTATGCACGACGAGCTGCACAATATTCCATGGACGGTTCGATGCAGAGTGCCCAAACACGAGCGAGGAAAGCGAGGGCATCCTGCGAGTTTTTTGCGAGGCTACTCGTACATCATATAGTACCCAGATAGCGAGGTACCCGAGATAGAAATGGATCGCATAGAATCCAAAGGAGCCCGGGATGACACGCAGGAATAGGTAGGCAATAGTTCGGAATACGACGCTAAACATGCTCTGGAGGACCAGCAGCTTGTCCGATCGTCGCACAGCCACATCCCGTATTCCATTGGTTTTATTCGCGTCGGGGGAGTATGTATCGGGCACGGGCTCACGAGCTTGTGCCGGGGGATGGTCGGACATGAATAAATGCACGATGGATGGGGTGGCGCCGGGCAGGTGTTGGTCTGTGTGCACGTCACGTGGACGAGAGATGAACGGCAAGGTACGTCATCCTCTTCGTTTGACCGCGATGCTCTATTTGCTGGATTATGGCGCTGGCAATATCCAGAGTCTAGCCAACTCACTCACCAAGCTGGGCTATACCTACGAATGGGTTCGTGAGCCATCTGATATATGCAAGGCTGATAAGCTTCTATTTCCAGGCGTTGGATCGTTTGCAAGCGCGATGGACGCACTACATGCCAAGGGCTACGTGGAGCCACTGCGTGCGTATATTCAGAGTGGCAAGCCACTGATGGGCATCTGCGTAGGTATGCAGGTCTTGTTTGAGGGATCAGATGAATCGCCTGGTGTGCCGGGTCTGGGTATTGTGCCTGCACGCGTCGGCCGCTTTGCCACACAAGATGCGTTGGGTCGTAAGGCTGTGCCGCACATGGGCTGGAGCCTAGCCAATGTTGTCGAATGGGACGGCTGCGCTGATCAACGCCATGAGCTTGCGAGGAGCTATGGTATGCATGATTCAAATCCGTCTCACTACTACTTTGTCCACTCGTACCGAGTCGCATGGGATGCGAATGTCGCCGAATGGGCGCTAACAACGACCCAGTATGGCAACGAGGTATTTGTTTCATCGATTCAGCATGCAAACGTTTTTGCCACGCAGTTTCATCCTGAAAAGAGCGGTCAGGCGGGATTGGACCTGCTGGCTGCATGGCTGCGGCTGGAGCACGTTGAGCCTGTGACTCGCGTAGGACGTCCCGTGTTATCCACCGAGCACATGCCGACACGGCGTATCGTGGCATGTCTGGACGTGCGCAGCAACGACGCAGGTGACTTGGTGGTAACAAAGGGAGAGAGCTACGACGTACGTGAGCGTGGCGAACAGGATGCTGGCGCCTCGCACGTGCGCAATATGGGCAAGCCTGTAGAGCTCGCACAGCGATACTACGACGAAGGTGCCGATGAAATTGCCTTTCTCAATATTACGTCGTTCCGGAACTGGGCTCTGAATGACCAGCCAATGTTATCCCTGTTGAACGTTGCGGCTGCCACGATATTTGTGCCGCTCACCGTCGGAGGTGGTATCCGTGACTTTACCGATCCAGATGGCACATTTCATCCCGCGTTAAAGGTCGCACATGCTTACTTCCGTGCTGGCGCCGACAAGGTAAGTATAGGCAGCGAGGCAGTCTATGCGGTGGAGCAACTGCTTGCGCGTGCGAATGAGGCGGGTGATATGTCGGGCGATCCAGTTGCAGCGCCTGGTGCAGCTCTACGTGGCGATACCGGTATCGAGCAGATTGCTCATGCATACGGTGTTCAGGCCGTGGTGGTGAGTGTGGATCCCAAGCGCGTTTACGTCGAGAGTGCCGAAGCAGCGGGTGTGCATGCGCCCAGCGTCGTATTTGGTCCTGATGAGCGGCCTGAAACGCGCGGACAGCCGGTGTGCTGGTGGTACAAATGCACGGTCAAGGGCGGTCGTGAGGAACGTGATGTGGACGTGGTACAGCTAGCACGTGGTGTGGAGCGCTTAGGAGCAGGCGAGTTGCTCGTGAACAGCATTGATCGAGATGGGAGTCATGCGGGCTTTGACGTGCAGCTTGTGGACCTTGTGCGCAGCTCTGTCAGTATTCCTGTGGTGGCGAGCAGTGGGGCTGGTTGTGCTGATCATTTTTGCGAAGTATTCGCGCCTCGACCGGAGGCCCAAGGGGCGTCCATAGAGGCGGCATTGGCCGCCGGAATTTTTCACCGCCAGCAAGTTTCGATCGCCAGCGTTAAAGCTAGGTGCACCAGCGCTGGTTTTTCTGTGCGGCATGCATAGTTTCACGGTGATCGCTTCTTTGGCCAATAGTAAATGTGATTTCTATAGGAGCCAACCCCACGCATAAAAACAACCAAAACTGATTTTCGTGCAAAAATGATAGCAGCCAATCGTATGCGAGCATAGTTGAATTGTGTCGTAACCCCACTTTCTGAGTTTGCATGACGCTTATACGTCGCTCAGGCATGGGGAAATCCGGCCAAGGAGACACCGTGCATGTCGTGTGACCCAACCTTCCATGCGCGGATGGTCCTAAGCCGCATGCGAATGATTACGCAGTTGTTTTTGTTTCACATGCCAAGCTTTGGAGACAAAAGAGGGGAAATCATGGGGCTATAAAAGATGCGGGGAAGCACATGAGTTCTCGGTATGGCCCCTCTTCTCTGGAAATTCGCTCTTCTTTGTCTTTTTCTGCTGGCCTACACTTCGGCTGAAGTGTTGGAGCGCTCCCCTAGGCCCCAGACTCCAGATAAGGATCCGTTCTATGATCCGCCAAGTGGCTGGGAGGAGAAGGAGCATGGCACTATTCTTCGAAGCAGGAAGGTTGACATTGCCTTTTTCCAGATCGCCAAGGTGAAGTACCAGGCGGCGTACGAAATTTTGTACCGTACGTCGCGCACGGAAGAAGACCAGCCTTCGACAACGGTCACCACGGTCATTGTTCCCGAGAACGCAAAGAAGGACAAGCTGGTCAACATGAACGTCTACGTCGACGCGAACGGAGCCCGGTGTGTGCCATCTTACGTGCTGCAGCGCAACGCCAGGCTAGCTACAGACCCTGCTCTGAGCTACCAGCAAGTCTTGTTCTCGACCATCCTGGACGAGGGATACATTCTTACGGTGCCCGACTACCAGGGACCGAAGCGTGCCTTTGCCGCTGGCCGTCTTGAGGGTCACATGGCCATTGATGGCATTCTCGCCACCCTTAACCTGAAGGAGCTGGGCCTGAGCAAGGACACCAAGGTCATCGGATATGGTTACTCGGGCGGTTCCATCGCCACTGGATGGGCTGCGGGTCTGCAGCCGAACTATGCGCCGAACCTGAACATGGTCGGATGGGCGTTTGGCGGCACGCCTGCCAACTTGACTAGTACACTGGAGCACCTCAACTTGGGCACGGCTGCTGGCTTTGCTGTGAGTGGCGTGGCGGGTATCGTGGATGAGTACAAGACGGTGGCTGACTGGGTCAACGACAAGCTGACGTTCAAGGGAAAGCATGCTCTGGACTTTGTCAGGGACCACTGCACGGTGGGTATTGTACTCCGCTACCCCTTCACGAATGTCTTGTCCGACAGTTTCATGAAGGGTGGCGCCCAATTGCTGCAATCGCCGATCATGAAGAAGGTGTTGGGCACGCTCAACATGGGTGTGCGCCGGGATGAGACGCCTAAGGCACCCGTGTACATGTTCCATGCTAAGATGGACGAGGTGATTCCGTACCGCGCGGCCCACGATGCGGCCAAGCGCTGGGGCGACCACGGTGCCGACATTCTGTTTGAGGAGTTTACGGGTCTGGTGACGGGCCACGCGTCCACTGAGCTGCTCAATCTGCCCAATGTCCTGCTGTTCATGCGTGATCGCATGAGCGGAAAGCCGTTTATCCATGGTTACGAGCACAAGCACACCCACAATCCGCTGGAGGACCCGGGTGTGATTGCCAAGGGATTCGAGGCGTTGGCGGAGACGATCAAGAATGCCATCGACAACACGGTGGGTCTGGGCGATAAGCACTTGAAGGCCAAGATTGAACAAAGCCGTCGCAAGAGGATGGTTTCGTAGAGATGAATTCGCATTGGTTCGCAGTAGGGTATCGTGGGTCCTAGGACAGGCCCATCATGCGGACGCCTTCGTCCATGTCGTGGCCTTCGGCATGCGTGCTGACGTGCGACATGTCCCAGGCGACGCGCGATCCAAGTCGCAGACCAATGGCGCCACTGCCGTACCCCGGCCCCGAGCCGCCCGTGCCTGGCGATCGAGCCAGGGGTTGCCATGCTGAAAGGGTCGGGGACATGGGCCGTGGGATCGCGATTGCCGGTGGCGTCGCTGCGCGCGCATGTCCGGGACAATACGCATTCGAAGATAAGACTGGCGTCGGCACACGACGTGCCGTACTGCCGCTGTGAGCCAGGGGTGAGGACGAGGGCGAAACAGTCCCTCCGCCGCTGGCACTCCATAGCGGCCAGCGTGGTGATGCGATGTGCGTGGATGCGTTCGTTACCCAAGGTGGAAGAGGTGCTGGACGTCGGCGTGTCATGCATGTATCATCGTCCCACTTGCGCTTTGTGCCCGTCCGAGGACTGGCCGCCGGTGGAAGCGGTGGTATAGGAGGAGGGGCCCAAGCGAGGGGCACGTCCACGTCCTCACACATGAGGCCATCGTCCGCGGGTGGCAAAGCCATAGGATACAGGTCCGACATGTCTTCCTCTTCTTCTTCCTCCTCCTCCTCCTCTTCCTCGTCTTCGTCGTGGGACACACCTAAAAGGCTTGTCACACGCACGCCGCGCTCCTGCGCGATACGTGATCGCCGCACACGACGAGATACATGGTCCTGTAGCGACGTCTGGCCCATCAAGTGACGCTGCAGACGTGCCTCAGACGCAATTTCAAAACAGCTTGGCGTCCGTTCTTCTTGCAGGAGCTCAGCCACACGCATCTTGTTCTTATCCCGTAGCACAGCCGGCACACACCGCGCTGAAGTATGTCGCTTTGGAGGTATAGGAATGCGCGACTCAGGTGTGCGTGTCACGGTGGCATCTTCCACCTCGATGATCGACTGAGGCAAATGAAAGTCGCGAGGCGAGCACGAAAAGGCGGAGCGCCGCCTCGACGGCCCTGCCTCGTGGTCCATGGTGGCACACTCTATTCATCATGTGGAGGCCGCCTCATCAGCCAGCCACACGCCCCTTGCGTCCGGCCGAGGCCCTGCTCGGTTTCCCTTCGACATGCTGTCGGCCACGCCGCCTCCGCACGAGGCGCCGGGCCGCATGCCCGGCAACGTACGCAGCATAGACGCAAATGACCCACTGAGTATTGTGCGATGTGCACTGGGTGCTGAAGAGCAGGTGATTCGCGTGAGTGATAGTGACACACGCGAAACGTATGACGTCACTCTGTCGCGCACGATGCCCTATGCGTCGCCGCGCGTCACGCCCAAATACGACGACAATGCGCCTGCACCCGTCATGTTAACCCCACCGCCTACGCGCCGTCGTCGATTGCGCTGGATGCGCTCGCTGGATGATGCACGCACAGCAGCATCGCCGACGCCACTGCCCGCGGTGCCGCACTCGGCCACCCTGGCCTCGAGCTCAGCGCAGTCCTCACCGAGTCCAGCGGGATCGACTAGTGCGCCGATGGCCTACCCGTATACCCCGTTACCCCCTCTCGCCAACGTGCAGCGGATGCTGGGCCCGCGGCGGACGCGCCAGGCACCCGCGCCGCCGCTGCTCGTGCCTCGAGAGACAGGCCGCTCGTCGAGCGAGCTCACGTTCGATGAGGAGATGGCCGAAAATGCAGACGCTCTGCGTCGCTCATGGCGTGTAAAGGAACATCGCTCCAAGATGCCCCTGGCTCTCAAGGGCCACTTGATTGGCGAAGACCACGTCAACTATGTGCTCATGTACCATATGCTCACTGGCATCCGCATCGCCGTCTCGCGGAACGAGGCGCGGCCGCGTACGCAACTCACACCCGCTGACTTTACGGCCAAGTACAAATTCACCTTTGACATCATCGGCAACGAGCTCCGTCCCTCGTCGAATTACGACTTCAAATTCAAGGATTATGCACCCGGTGTGTTCTGCGAGCTTCGACGGCACTTTGGACTCGATGCGGGTGATTACCTGCTCTCGCTCGCGGCCAAGTACATTTTGACAGAGCTCGGATCGCCCGGTAAGAGTGGCTCCTTTTTCTACTTTTCTCATGACTACCGCTTTATTATCAAGACGATTCGGTCAGAGGAGCACAGGCTGTTTATGCGGTTCCTGCCGGCATACTACGAGCATGTGCGTGGGAATCCACATACACTCCTGAGCCAGTTTTACGGGCTGCATAGAGTCAAGTTGCCTGGCAGGAGAAAGATCCATTTCGTGATTATGAACAACCTATTCCCCTCCCATCGCGACGTGCACGAAGTCTACGACCTCAAAGGCTCGACCGTGTCTCGTGAGCAAATGTCCGCCAAGCCATCTGCCGTGCTCAAGGACATGAATTGGCTGCAGCGTGATCGGTACGTCGAGCTAGGTCCACAAAAGCGCGCGCAATTTGAGCGGCAGTTGCGCGCCGATGTCAGCTTGCTGCAGCGCCTTCAGCTCATGGACTACTCCCTGCTGATTGGCTTGCACGATCTCAGTTACGGCCCATCCACGTCACCTATCAACAAGTCAGCGCCGATGCTCCGCCGCCCGTCGATCCTCGTGTCACCTGTGGACGACAAAGAAGCGGACGCTTCGTCCACCCAGCTGCAGTTCTCACGCAACCATCCGCGCCAGACATCACTGCAGGATATGCAAGGCAAACGTGCCGAGCAGCAGCGCTCCCTATTCTACCAGGATGAGGGCGGATTCCGTGCGACAGACGAGCATGACCAGCCCCTGGGTCTCGTTTACTATTTTGGCATCATTGATTTGTTTACGCGCTTCGACGCGCGCAAGCGCTCCGAGCATATATGGAAGGCCCTCTGGCACGACCGCCATGCCATTAGTCCCGTGCCGCCCGTCGAATATGGTGAGCGGTTCATCCGCTTTTTGCTACGGAAAAAGCCATCCAGTACCTAGTTTTGTACATTCGTATACTACATGTCACCCGCTGTCGAAGACTGCGCGAGGCGCCAGCTCGCCTCGGTGTATCGATTCGGATGCGATACATTCTCACCTTGGCCGAGGCCATCGCCCGCCCGGACGCCCTGCGCCCGGTGCGTGAGCTCAAAGACACGTGTGCATGCAACCTGATAATGCCCGGCCTGTGCCGCCGCGACAATGTCGTTTTGTTCCTGCGGGGAGAGATGATAGTGCGCTGCCAGCGCTGCAGAAAGGTTCGCCGCGGAAAAGTGGCGAAAGGGGCAGCCATGCGTGTCCTGGCCGCCGGGCTGGTCCTGAGTTATGATACGCGCACAGCTCTTGGCCGGGTAGCTGAGGCGCCGGCCCTCAAGACCGTAGCCGTGCCGGATATTGTAGCGGTGTTCCTTGGCAAACTTGTCGTCGCTCATCGTACTAAATGAGCGGCGCCAAAACAGCAGGGCTTCTTCGACAGGCAGACCCAGCTCCTTGAGGTACAAATTGTACTGCAGTCGTGCATAGTGGCGCAAGTGATGCGTCTTGGACAACGTCGCTTGCAAGTGGCGCATGCACAGCGGCGCATGCTGCTGCACGAGGGGCTCGATCATATTCGCGGTAAGCGCCAAAGTTTCGCCGTCGGAACTCAGCAGCGCATTTGTCGCGTATTCTGTCGATGCACCGAGAATCGTGCCCATTGTCAGATGCTCGAGCACAGGCATCAGGCGATCGTCCTCGTCGAGGCGCGGGAGCGCACGCGCCGTCAGCTCCAGCTGCGACTGCAGATGACTCTGAAACTCTGCAAGCACCAGACTTGACTGCTCCTTGGTGGGGATCCATGCAGTGCCTTTGTGGACAAACACGCGGCGCTTTTCGACAAGATCAGGGACGCGGTGCCATGGCACTTGAACGAACGACTCAGCATCGAACGACGCGGCTAGGCGCGGGTGTACGGCCAGCAGTTGCTCGCGAAAGCGGCGCTGCTCGTCGGGCGATACCATGCGCCACACAAAGTCCTGCGAACGCAAAAACGCCTCGCGTTCAGCGATGTGTTCTGTCTCGAGCTTCCATCGGAACAATGTCGTTTCCGCGTAAAGAAATCGTCTGCGCAGTTCTTCTGTGCGTGAAAATGCAAGGCGTAGGACAAAGTGGGAGACGTGGTCTTTGTGGCGCTCAGCCAGCAGCTCCTTGGACTTGGCTGAAGACGTTGTCGCCGTGCCGGACTGCGCCACCGCATTCGAGCGCAGAGGCATATACTCGCCCATGCGTTTCTCGATGAGGGCTTTGGTCTCAGGCCATGCTTGGTTGCGCGCCGACGCATTTTCAATTTCAGCTAGGACGTGCAGCCGATCCAACGCCCACTGCTCAAATTCCTCGACAGTAATATCCTGCACAGGTGGCACCGTGTACATATTTAGTCGGAACGGGTATGCAGCAAGCCCAGTCGCGCGCGACGGGTGGTGTACGACTTGGGCATGCCTACCGTACTCGCCTGCCACGGCCGGTGCCGCCGAGCGAAACATGCTAAGGAAAGCCAGAAAACGGCCAACGCGCAACGCGTACGCGTTCATAAGCCACGTGGTCAACTATGTCATTGCCTGCCACTGCTGTTCCAACGCCACCACCGCATCGGCTCCGCCCATTGCCCGCATACGTGTCGACGCGTGGCCAAGCTGCGTGAGTGCCGTGCGCATGTCGTTGTGAGCAAGGTACGCGAGGTACGCGAGCCATGTCTGTATGGCATCGGCCACACTGCCTTCGCGTTCGGCCTGGTCCACGGCACGTTGGTACACGCGATCGGCAGCCAGAGACGCACCCTTTGCACAGTGATCTGCGATCGCGAGCCAGCAGGAGGTGCTTGCCGAGCTGATAGATAGTGCCATCGAGAGAACCTGCTCGTCGGGAAGTGTCTGCTCAACGGCCTGGCGCACTACGTCGTCATGCAGTGTTTGTGCATGAACCCGGGCTGTGCCCGTCAGTTGAGACGATGCGAGGACGGCGCCGGTTTTCTGTACCGCGCGCTTGTATAGCGGGAAAGGGTTCTGGGTCGACGTCGGCACCCATTCGAGGTACATGCGCCACAAGACAGTGCGAGCGATGCTTGGCGACACGTACGCCAAGTGCTTGTTGCTTTGCCATGCAACGAGCAAGCCCCATACCGGCGCATCTGGCTGCTGCGCCATGCAGGCATGAAGTGCATCGTTCCACGTCCGCTCGTCCCACTTCGCAGCATGAGCGTGGGCAAGCCATGCACATGGATTCAAGCGCTGGGTCTCGACAGGTTCCAGTGCACGATCGCTAGTCGTTACGAGCGCAACCCATGGCATGTCCAGGGATTTGGTAAGCTGTACTTCAATGCGCGACAGGTAGGCGAGCAGGTGAGGCTCGTGTAACCCGAAACGAGTCGACAAAGCGCAGAGCGTCGTGAGAAACGGTAGCGACTCGGCAGGATGCTCGCGGAACTGGGACACGGTGCGCTGCACCACGGCGGGAAGGTCACCTTTTTTGGTAAGCATGCGCAGATACGGCGTAGCGTGTTCGTCCTGAATAAAGCGCTGGTGCAGCACTTCCAGCAGCAAAATGACGGGCTGGCACGCCGTCCATGGGTCATTCGCGCCTGCCACGATTCCTGTGTCACGTAGCTCCTCTGGCACTTGGGCATACGTGTATAGCGGATCGATGGCAGATGAGTACGTGCCATGCAACTGACTTGCTCCGTGCAATATGGCATGTGTGTCTAATTCCTCATCAGCTTGAGATGCAGGTAAAGCCTCAGTGCTCGGCAAGGCGTGGTATAGCGGGAACAAGCACGAAAGTGTGTCGAGATCACATGCACTGAGCACACTTCGCATCAGCTTGTCACGTATGGCATCTCCATGTCCCTGGACACCATGTGTGGTTCGCAGCGAAGTAATGTCGCCATGCTGTTTCACGATAAGCGAGTCGCTAAAAGGAAACGAGCTCAGCAGCTGTAGAAGCGCCACGTATACAAACAGGTGCAAAGAGCCTGGCACGGTCGTGCGGATACTGTCAAGCACAACAAGCGGGATAGCACCTTGGCGGATGTGGTCTTGTGCTTCGGTGGGTGCATGCGGCTCGCTCTCGGGGGTATCTGCCTCGGGGACGTCGGAAGCCACCGCTTGTTCAGCCGCTGCTGCTTCTTCGTCCGCATCATCGCCGGCTATCACACGCCATCGCCGACGCAAGCGCTCCATAAACACGAGTTCCATACGAAAATACTCCACCCATAGCCGAAGCACGTCACGTTCATACGATGATAGGCGCCAGCGATAGGCACCAAGATGGGAGGCGCCACGCGACGTGCGCTGTGCTTTGCTGCGGCCTTCCTCTGTCTCGCTGAGCTTGTTGGTGCGAATCGCACGCTGCAGGAGGGCCCGGGCTGCGCTGGTGTCAGCGTGTGTGTTGAGCTCATAGTCGGCAGCAGAGAGCCACAGCGACGGCTGCATAGGATGCATTGCTAACGCACGCGCGTACACACGGCCAGCGACGACGCGCATCTTGCGTTTCTTAGCCCAGGCAATGTACCGCTCCCATGCATCGAGATCCCAGCGGAACTTGAGCACCAAGCGCTCGAAAATCGCGACGCAGTGCGCTGATGAATGCGCAGCCTGCTTCGGGAAGAAGGAACGAGGAAGGAGCTGTGACTTGGCGTCTTCATCACCTGATTTGATGCGCTCCATCACATGGCGATTGCGCTCGCGGGCACGTAGCATGATGAGCGCGTGCAAGTCGTCTTCAAAGTCCAAGTACCTCACAAAGTCATTCTTGTCTGCTTTGCGACGAATCAGACGCGCCTCAAAAGACTGCCTCTGGGATGTCAAAGAGCGTAATTCATCTTTCGACAGTATGCCGTGCTCATCCAGCACGCGGAGCTGCGGAAGTGTGCGTTCCAACGAGTACTGCACACGCTCCATGATCGTCCAATGCAAGTCATGCAGACGATTTTTTTTGGGGGGTTCTTATGGATCACGTGCTACGATGCCTTACGGCCACCTGGCATACGGTCAAGCAACACGCCTGTGCAGGCCACAAGGGTACGAGCCTCGTCGGCTTCGGCAAAGGCACTGCCAGCCCAGCGGATTTTTCCGTCAGGTCCGACGAGGTATGTGTATCCGACGTGCTTGTTGTGGAGTCCCATAGGTTCACGAACCATGTCCATGTTCTGCTGGCTCAAGAGGTACGTCGACTGGAGGTCTGTAGGGACTTGTGCGCGGAGAGATGATAAAAACAGAGACAGGAGGTATGCCTTGAGCGTATTTTCTTGTAGGTTAATTTGCACGAGCTGAAAATGGGGATGGGATCGGAAACGCTCGAGCGCGGCCTCGTAAAAGCTCCGAGTGTGCTCCTCCGATACTCTGGATGTGACGATGGCTACAATTGACACGTGTCCAAACAGCATGTCAGCCGTGTGTTTTTTCGATTTGTCGGCTAAGCAGGTGCCTTGGATATCGGGGAAATAGCGTGCTTTCTGTGGCGTGAGTCGTGTGTGTAGGTACATACATCCGCGCGAATCATGGTCTGTGGACTCCGCCAAGTCTTGCCGCCATGCGAGCGAATCTCGTGAAAGTCGTGGAAGTAGCCACGCGTAGCGTCTTTGATGCTGTGGAACGTTAGCATTTTCGCTGTACGTACATCAAGCGCCGCTTTTCGAGTCGCACGTCGCGATCAAACCATTCGGCATGCCTTTCCGTCCATGACGGCTTCTCCGATGTAGGTCGTTTGGTAATACCGAGAGGTTGTGACAGGAACGGCAATGGCTTGGCGTTGGCTTCTGTGGCAGCTTCTGATACGGACGACATGTATGATGACGGCTCTGGTGGGCCAAACGAGGTTGGAGGGGTTCCATCGTCGTCTTTGGGTGGTTTCGTGGCGTAGGCACGCGGCACGCCTACTCGAGCGGCGATGTTCAGCCTAGCGCGCGCATCGTGTTGAACCGATCGCACCCAAGTTCGTAGCATAGTGGAGAGTGTGTTTCTCGAAATTGGGCCCTTTTAGCTCCCTTTGACCCTGAGCGCGCTGCCGATGACCATACAGGCAGACAGCGCACAGACTGGATGAATGACATCGCCCTCATCCCGAACGCCACGCATGCACTACATACACAGCGTCTCACCCCAGTCTTCTTGGAGACGTACCGCTACTATGGTGTTCCGGCCTCGCACATGTCACGTGGTGATGGAGGGCGGACTGAGAGATGCCCACAGGCGAGCGATGCGCGTTGTTTGTTACAACCAAGGAAATCGTGAATCATGCCCCAACCGCATTACGACCTCCTTGTCAAACTGCTTCTGATCGGTGACTCTGGTAAGTACGCGAATATACGCTGACACTACAGGCGTGGGCAAGTCGTGCTTGCTTCTCCGCTTCTGCGACGACTCGTGGACGCCGTCGTTCATTACTACGATTGGTATCGACTTCAAGATCCGCACGATCGAAGTGGACGGAAAACGCATCAAGCTACAAATTGTAAGTAAAGCAGACATGTATGATTTTCTAATACTATCGCTAGTGGGACACGGCCGGCCAGGAGCGCTTCCGTACGATCACTACTGCCTACTACCGTGGATCGATGGGTATTCTGATTGTCTTCGACCTGACAGACGAGAAGAGCTTCCAAAGTACGTACATTTATACAAGCTTACGCGTACAGACGTCCGAAATTGGTACAAGGATGTTCAGCAGCACGCCAACGACGGCGCATGCAAGATCCTGGTCGGCAACAAATGCGACTGGGAAGAAAAACGTGTATGTGAACATCATCTAACGCGCAGGTCATCACTGAAGAGCAGGGCAAAGCACTTGCAGAAGAACTGGGCATGCAGTACATCGAGACGTCCGCCAAGTCGAACACCAACGTCGACGAGGCCTTCTTTAAGCTGGCACAACAAGTCAAGGACCATCTTGTTGACCAGGGCATCACATCCAATGTGCCCGGCTCGAATGGCACACAAAGACTTAACAGCACGTCTAACACTCAATCCAAGGGCGGTTGCTGCTAGTGCCCTACTAAGTAGACATATGTATCGATATGAACGCGGCAAATCGTAGTGCTCTCTGAGCGCATCGCGACCAGTTGCGAGGGGCGTGTGGGCTGCCGCCAGCACTTACATAAGCGCTCTTGTCTCGGATGCTTACAGCCATACCGACCTGCACATGCATCCTGGCTCTCACGAGTGTCTAGATCATGAAGTGCCAGGGCATCGTGCTAGCCCTACTTTTGGTCTGCCTGGTCGGTGAAGTCAGACCAGCTCATAGAGCAGAGCTTGCTTCTGAATCAACGGGCGTCTCCGAGCCGTCCCTTCTAACGTATGCGGGGGATGAGCATCATCCAACCTCGACGGTGCGCCCCGAACTCGACAAGCGAAGAGGTGGCATAGGTGGTGTGGGCGGCGGCCGTATTGGCGGAGGACGTGTGGGTGGCGGAGCTGCCGCCGGAGCTGGCATAGGAGCTGGCGCAGGTGCCGCCGCCGGTGCTCACAGATATCATGACCCGCGGAGAAATACGACATCTTCCGAGCCCGCATCATCTCCTGCGACTAGAGGGGCATCTCCAACGAGCCGTGCATCACCAGTGGCCACACACTCTCTTCCCGGTGGTGCCGCGTCCATCGACGTCATCACCACCCTGACCGCATTGGTTGTCATGCTATGCGCTTTGAGCCTGTCTATGGTGTGAGCGCGCGCGCGGCCATACATGTTCAAAGCCACCTTCGGCTCAAATCCTACACGCCCCCTGATCATAAACCAAGTAGACAAATCACAGTCTTTTTACAGCATGCGTCTCGGTATGCGCTCGCATCAGGCGCCGATCACGGCCAAGCGCCCATGCCGACGTCGGGCATAGCGATAAGCGTGAATAGCTGCGCAAGCTCCATGTAATTCCTATCCACTTCTCACAGCTGGCGCACACAGTTTTGCATATGGCAGAACCAGTGGCATATGGGATGAATTTCGCGCATCTTTTTATCCAATCACGAAGCTCGACATTTCACATAAACAAGTGGGTTGCTGTGGCGCGTAGAGGAGAAAGGATTTTATGCATAGCTAGTGTGTGATGAACGACGCATATTGGCCGGTCGTATCGGCCGATACGAGTTTCCGCAAATATATGTGACTGTTAGCAAGTAAGGCTCAATGCACTCGCCGAAGGCCAATTCCGAATTAGGCCGAGCGTGTATCAACAACAAGGCGCCAATGGCGTGTCAAATTTATTGCGTAAACGGAGGGCTTCCTGTTCCGTCTAACACCCTTCCTGTGTTTGGTGTCCTACGTCCACCAGTACCCTCACATTCGCAATGGTCAAGCTCAGTGTCCCCCTTACCCTTCTTGCCGTTGCGGTGGCTAGCGTTTTTGCTCAGGACGACAACAACAACCAGTCTCAGAGCCAGAGCCAGAGCGCTGCTCCTAGCAGCAGCCAGCCTCAGAGCCAGAGCTCGCCAAGCGCTGCTCCTAGCGCCAGCTCGAGCGAAAGCAAGCCTACGAGTGCCTCGAAGAGTGAAGACTCGAAGGGTGGCGCTGGCGGCGTTCCAGTGGTCACAAGCCCTGTCTGCTCGGCCCTCTTTGGCAGCCCTAAGGACCAGCCCCTAGGCGATTGCAAGGAGAAGTCGACGCGTGTGCCTCCTTACAACCTGAGCTCCCTCGTCGATTACTTCGTGGGTGGCTACCAGAACCAGCGCGGAAACCCCGTCAAGGTGATCGACGTCGCTGACGACCTCGCTGACTCGGTCGTCAAGTACTACCCTACTGTGACGCAGTCCCGTGACGTGATCAAGTACTCTATGTACAACGGTCTTATCCGTACTATTCATGACATTCAGGGTGACAAGAAATTCAAGCCCACGGAGGAAATGAAGCGTCCTCCGGGCGCTGAGCCTGGCAACTCGGCCGTCAAGAACATGCTTGTGCCGGGTGCTGTCGGAGTGGCTGCTTCCGTCATGGGCGGTGCCCTCTTCCTTTAAA
>ERZ500978.174-NODE-174-length-33367-cov-7.388208_pt1 | contig 33367 bp, 27 predicted proteins | sample MGYA00248870_ERZ500978 | MGnify/ENA primary metagenome ERZ500978 (study PRJEB25958, sample SAMN03398513) | human skin metagenome | study: EMG produced TPA metagenomics assembly of the Human Skin Microbiome Metagenome (human skin metagenome) data set. | reverse complement strand
GCGGCGTGCATCGCGTCGCCTGGGAACGCCGCCGCCCCACCGCTACGCGCCTCGCGGCGGGCGGCATGGACGGCCGCCTGCACGTGTACCAGCTGCCCGAGGCGGCCGTCCACGTCCGCGGCGACGCGGACGTCGCAGAGATGGAGCGCCTCTTGTCGCGCTGGCACGCATAGGCACGACGCGCCCCGCCAGCGGCAGGCGCGGCGCCCGCTCCAACGCCTCCCATAGACGACGCGGCGCGCCAGCGTCGCGGACGATGAGCTGCCGGTCAAAGCCCTCCGGCGCCTCGGCCCACGGCGGCTCCACGCGCCGCTCCATCATCGATAGCACACTGCGTCAGCTCATCGTACGTACGCATGCGCCTGCGCCGGCGTACGCAGCGTCGGATGCCCCTGCCGCACAGCGAGGCGCTCCCTGCACACGCGCGCGTCCACGTCCAGCCACAGCAGCGACACCACCACAGGCCGCACAGCCCGCACCTCGTGCGCCAGTCGCACCCAGTGCGCCCGCTGCGCGCGGTCCAGGTTCGTCCGGTCGATCAGCACATGCTCGCCCCGCCACAGCGCCTCGCGCGCCGCCCGCTCAACGGCACGCCGCGATCCCAGCGCATCCTGACTGCATCGCCGCCACGTGCCAGGCCACGTCGCCACCGCCGCACGCGCCAGCGACGACTTGCCACTCCCCACGCGGCCGCCCAGCACCACCAGGTGCACCGGGCGCGCCGCGGCATCGACGTCCTCCATGCTCGCTACGAGATCGGGCGATCGGCCTCGCCTATCGAGGGCCCTGCAAGTCCACGTGGCGGTACGACGCTAGGGCCGCGGCCAGCGGCGCCTCCGCCCGCTTGGTGTCCCACGCCGCGCCGACGTAGCACGCCACGCCATGCTTCGCCAGAAACGCACGCGCCTCCTCCTCGCTCGACCACCCGAGCTCGGACACGAGGAACGCGAGCGCACACGCGGGCCGACACGACCGCGCCAAAATCGACAGCGCCTGCACGCGCTCGCGATCGACAAAGTGGCGCATGAGGCACGCATTCCGGTTCGGCGCATGCGCATACAGCTCGAAAAAGCGGTGGTAGTTGCCGCACCGCATCGCCGCGCGCACATCGAGCGCATGCCGCACAGCCACATCGGCCTTCGCCTCGTCACCCAGCTCGGCCATCAGGGTATGTACGTCGCGCTGCTGCCGCGTGTGCAGCAGGTACAGAATACGGTACGCCAGAAACTCGAGGCGGCTCCCAGGCAGGTCGTACGCATACAGCACACGCAGCTGCGACTGGCACTGATTGTACTCGCCCAAATCGCCCATGTCGAGCGCGAGGCGCGCATGCATCTCGTAGACACGCACCGTAAACTCGTTCGCGATGCGCTGCACGGTCAGGTCCTGCCGCACACTCTTCAGCTGATCGCACATGTAGTCATAGTTGCGCTCCGACGCCCACTTCTCCGTCAGCAACGCCAGCGTCCGGCGCAGCGTCGCGAGCGGCCGCACCGTCTTCGGGTCCGGCGCCGACGTCAGCCGCAGGTACGGCTTCTCCAGCTTCGTCGACGTGCCGACCACCGTGTACGCGTCCCAGTCCACGACATTCGGGTCCGGCCCCGCCGCCGCCCCAGGCACCGCGGCCGACGCCCCATCCGCCTGCTGCTCCCGCTCAAACGCCGCCTGCTCCGCCTCAAAGCGCCGCTGCCGCATCTCGCGACGCGTCGGATCCTCCCGATACCGCCGCACCCTCGTCGGCGTGTCCGGTGCACTGCGCTTCCGCGTCTCGCCCAGCGACGCAAGGCGCACGCGCGTCCAGTCTCGCGTATGCAGCGACCCATCCTGCACCGCCTGGAAAATGAGCCGCTTCAGCTCCGCACTCACCGCACCGCGATGCGCATCCGTACACTGCCCAAACGCCCGGCCCACCAGCTCTCGCAGCGCCTGCGGCCAATCCGCGTCCGGCGCCATGGCGTAGGGAGGTGGATGGGAAATAAGCTGAGAGCACCCGGCGGCGCGGCGCTTCGCCCCCCCTTTTTTTTCTTCGCCCCCCGTCATGTCGCGCTCGTTCCACATCCGAGTGCCCTGCACGTCGGCCAACATCGGCCCCGGCTTTGATGTGGTCGGCCTGTCCCTCTCGCTCTACCTCGTCCTCGACGTCTCGATCGAGGCCGACGCCCCGCACAAAGACCCCGTGCTCACGTACAGCGGCCAAGGCGCCGCCGATGCACCCCTCAACCCGTACCAGAACCTCATCACGCGCGTGGCGCTCTACGTGATGCGCGTCAACGACATGAAATCCTTCCCCCGCGGCGTGCGCATCCACGTCCGCAACGATATCCCCTTCGGACGCGGCCTCGGCAGCTCAGGCGCCGCCGTCATCGCAGGCCTCCTGCTCGGCAACGAGCTCGGCCAGCTGCACATCGCCCGCGACCGCCTCCTCGACTACGCCCTCATGATCGAGCGCCACCCCGATAACGTCGCAGCCGCCCTCATCGGTGGCTTCGTCGGCTCCTACCTACGGGAACTCAGCGGCGAGGCCGCCGCTACGACACAGGTGCCCCTCAGCGAAGTGCTGCCGGCCTACCCCGACAACGCCTCCGAGTCATGGGGCTACCACCCACCAACGCCGCCACAGGGCATCGGACACTACATCCGCTTCGGATGGGCCAAGGAAATCAAGGTCATCGCCATCATCCCGCACTTTGAGGTGCTCACCGCCGAGGCCCGCCGCGTCCTCCCCGACACCTACACCAAGGAGGACCTCGTCTTCAATCTCCAGCGCCTCGCCGTGCTCACCACCTCACTCGCGCGCTCACCACCCGACGTCCATCTCATCTTCCAGGCCATGCAAGACCGCGTGCACCAGCCGTACCGCCAACACCTCATACCCGGCCTCCCACGCATCCTCGCCTCCGTCACGCCCATGACACACCCAGGCCTGTTGGGCATCTGCCTCTCAGGCGCCGGCCCCACCATCCTCGCCCTCGCCACCGATCACCTCGACCACATCGCCGAGACCCTCTGCCACGAGTTCGCCCAGGAACACATCACGTGCGATACAAAATTCCTCCAAGTCACCGAGGACGGCGCCCAAGTATACTAGCCCAGCGACAGCGCCCGAGAAATCGCATCCATATACGCCGTAGCCGTCCGACACAGCGCATCCTTTTCCAGCTGCATCTGGCCATAGTGCTCTTCATGCTCCTGCATCACCGTCGCCAGCTGCCGCTCCATGTCCACCGCCTCGTGGTGCTTGACCTCCGCCATCGCATGCCGCTCTTTGCGCAGCCGCGACACATCCGACAACCGCGCGCCCAGCACCTGCAGCTTCGCCTGCCGATGCGCCCGCGCCGCCTCCAAGTCTTGCCGCGCTCGCTCTAAACGCTCCGTCGCCGACTTGACCTGCCGATCCAGTTGCTCCATCCGATGCATCTGCGTCGATTGCTCTTGCGTTCGCGACGCCATCGTCGTCTTCATGTCCTGCAGCACACGCGCCTCCTGCGCCGTGCGCTCCATATCGGACGCCACCTGCTCCATCGCCCGGATACTCGTCGCAATCTCATCGTCCAAACGCACCAACACGTCCATCTTCGCCCGCCACTCTCGCACCTTGCGCTCACTCTCGCCCAGCGCCGCTCGCTCGTCATGCACTTGCACCTGCATGTCCTGCACCTGCTGCTTGATCTCCTCCGGCCGCGTCACAATCCGCGTCTGCAGCTTGTGCAGCTCCGTCGCCACAATCTGCAGCTGGTACTGGATGTCCGTCTGCTTCTGGATCGCCTCCGCCTTGTCCGACTTGAGCGCATCCACCTCCGCCAGCAGCCGGCCCTGCTCCTTCTTCATCTCCAGCAGCCTGTCCGAGTGCGCCAGGTTCTCTTCTTGCAGCTGCTTGACCCGCGGCTCATCGTGCTTGCGCCGCGCGACAATCTCGGCAATGGCCCCCCGCGTTCGATCCATGCCCTCCTCCCACTCGAGGCGTCGCGTCTCCAGATCTTCCGTCTCCAGCACCAGCTCATCAAATTCAGCCAGCCTGTCCGATCGGAAGCGGAAAAAATTGACAAGCGCCGACATGTGCCGCTTGAAGCGCTTGGGCGTCGGCCGCGTCAGATCCTGCAGATGAAAGTCGTGCACCGTCGCAGCCTCCATCATAGCGCGCACCTCCCGGAAAAACAAAAGCCACGCCACTCCATCTTCATAGATCTCCTTGTGCTCCATGCCCTCGCACAGCGCATCACGCTGCTTCTCCAGCATATCAGGCATCGTACCGGCCAGCGTGTCAAGGAACGCCAAATACACCTTCTGCACCATGCCCCCCTGGGGCTTGGCCACATCCTCCGCCGTGACACTCAAATTCAGCTCATGCAAGACCGACAGCAACTCATCCGTCGTCACAGCCGGAAACGACGTATAGTTCTGATCCGTCGTCGCCATCACAACACCCTCTCCGTCGCCCAGGAGCGCGGTCGACGTACGCGCGTCGTGTTGGATCACGTGATATGGACCTATGCACTGATCATGTGCTGAAACTCGCCGGACGCCACCATCTCCATCAAAATGTCGAGACCCCCAATGAGCTCACCTCGCACAATGATTTGGGGAAAGGTCGGCCAGTCGTTCAGCACCTTGAGTGTCTGCCGCACAGGCTCGTCTGACAGAATATCGTAGTAGTCAAACTCGACGTTCTGGTCACGCAGGAGCGTGATCGTCTTCTGGCTAAAGCCACAGCGCGGCATGTCCGGCTGGCCCTTCATAAATAGCATCACACGCGAGCGCGTCATGAGCTCACGGCACCGCCGCTCCGTCTCCTCCGCCGACTCCTGGCTCAAATCGATATGCGTCGGCAGGGCATGGGGCTTACCGAGGTCCGCATCCACGCCCTGCGCATGCTCGCCACCACCCACAGCGCCACCACTCAGCGCCGAGGCACCGGGCACCTTGGCATGCGCAGCCAGGACTTGTTCCACGGCCTGCGGCTGGCCGCCCGTCAACTTGGACAGGAGCGTATGTCCCCGCAAAAGGACGACAGTCGGCACAGCCTCGACATCAAAGGACTCGGACACGTCTGGCTGCTCCTCTGCCTCAACGTTCATAAATAGGACGTGCGGGTACTTGGCAGCAAGGTCGCGCACAGCGGCCATCATCGGCTCACATGGCTGAGCCCACGGCGCCCAGAAGTTGAGTAAGGTCACGCGATTCAGATCCTGCTGCATAAGCGACGTAAACATGTCGGGCGACGTGATCGCAACGACATTGGAAAGCGATGACGCGGTCATGTCGCCGCCTTCGTCCTAGACAAGGAGAAAAAGCGCCGCCTCAGCGATCGGCACGCACGCCACCCACATGTGGAGGGAAGCCGGCGCCGCAGGCCGCTCGCACTGCTCTGAGCCCTCGCTATGCACACTACAAGCTAGGTCCGTGTTTCCCGTAGAAATGACCAAGACGATCCTGCTCACGCCATGCGCGCTCACGACCGGTGTCTGTATGGGAGCCTACTCTTCCCTTCATGAAAAATTGATGGCAACGATGGTGCCCGTAGGCCGTTGTCAACAGAGTGTTAGAAGGGTGGTCTCATGCACTGACAACAAGAGCCGGGGCGCTTCAACACGCACACATTCCTGCTACGGTGGTATGGTGGTAAGGGAAAAGAAAAAGCCCCCGTCCTCCTCATGAGCACGTGCCGACAGACCCTTCAACGTGGAGGCTGACGACTCGCTCACACCCAAGCCCTCGTCCGTGGGCATGTCCTTTTCGCCGCCGGCGCCACACTCGGCAGAGCCACACTCAGCGCATACGACACCCGCCGCCCTCGCGAAACGCGTCCGTACATCAAGTCCGATCGACACGGACGATTCTTCCGATACCGAGTCGACTCTCGAGCTGGACGGAGATATGCCGAGCTTCTCACGCACAGACGACAGCGTGGATGCGCTCATGGATGAGTCGCTCAAGCTGGACGAGGCGCCGCATGCGACCATTGTGCGTGAGATGGAGGCGTGGCGTGAGACCAAGCCTCGCATCGGCGATACTTGGTACGTCGTGCCCGCCGCATGGTACGAGCAGTGGAAAACGAAGCCCCATGCCCCGTCCATGGACCTCCAAGCCCTATGTACGCCGAATGGCACGCTCCGCGAGCTCGCGCCAGAGGAATATGTGCTTGTGCCGACGCCCGTCTGGGACTTTCTGTCGTCGCGGTACCGCATTGTAGGCGCCTCGCTCGGCTTCCCTGTCGTGCCTGGCAGCGACGGGCCTGTGGTCCAGCTGGTCGGCAAGACGGTCGAACTGGCGCTGTGCACGCCGTATGCCCCTTTGGTCGACGCATTTGAGCCATTCGTGCGCCATGGGACGCTGCCGACCGCGCAGAACGACACACGACAGGCCCTCGAGGATCGCGTACGTGCGATGGGTGCGCCTCAACAGGTGCGCTTTTTCCGGCTACCGACGTCGTTGCGGGCCGTGGCACTGGCCAATCGAGGCATGGTGTCTCTCTCTGCGCTTGCCAAGTACCCCATCGAGCTCGTCGACGAGCACACAACGTCTCTCGAGCTCGCTGGTATCGACGTGCGCTCGAGCCCCGACGAACCTTGGCACGTGCCGCACGGCGACCAACGCTACGCGACGCGCTCGTCATCCACGCCCGCTCTTGGCCTGCGTGGCCTCGCGAACCTTGGAAATACATGCTTCATGAACAGTGCGCTGCAGTGCCTCAGCAATACACCCGAGTTGCAGCAGTACTTTGCACGCAACGCGCATCAGGACGAGCTGAATTCAGACAACCCCCTGGGCATGGGCGGTGCCTTGGCCATGGCGTACGGCCGCCTAGTGCAATCGATCTGGGCAGCACAGCAGGGCGCCGTCGTCCCGCGCGAGTTTAAAATGGCCCTAGCACGTTATGCGCCGCAGTTCATGGGCTACGCACAGCAGGACAGTCAGGAACTCTTGGCTTTCCTCCTCGACGGACTCCATGAGGACCTGAATCGCATTCACCGCAAGCCATACATCGAGGCACCGGACTGGATGGGTGGCTCGGACGCTGATATGGTGCGCTTTGCACAGCAGCAGTGGGACCTGTACAAGGCCCGCAATGACTCGGTGATTGTGGACCTGTTTCAGGGACAGTACCGCAGCACACTGGTGTGCCCGGTCTGCCACAAGGTCTCGATCAAGTTTGATCCCTTCATGTACCTCACCCTCCCGATCCCTAATACACGCAAATGGCGCGGCCGAGTCTACGTGATGCGCCCATCATCGCCCACTGTGCAGGTCGACGTCCAGCTGCCAGCCACGGCCACCATCGCAGATCTACGCGCCAAAGTGTCGGCGCTCGTCCAGGCCGAGCACCTCGTGATCGGCGAGGTGTGGTCACATCACGTGTACCGCTGGATCCACGACTATGAGCCGGTGTGCGACATCAACGCAGGCGATCATATCTATCTGTGGGACGTCGGCACGCCCTTCTCCCTTCCTGCCCCTCAAAAAACGCCGTCCCGCTTCTCCCTCTTTGCGCGTCCCGAGCGAACCGTCGAAGAGGTGGAAAACGCATACAGCCCTCCACCGATGCCAGATCTCGTGTGTGTGCCTGTGTTCTCGTGCAAGGCCGACGGCGTCGGCCGCTTCGGCTCGTTCCGCCGCTCCCTCGGCGAGCCGTTTGGTGTGCCCTTCTTTGTCACCTTGCCCCGGACCCTCCTCCACCAGGTGGAGGGCATCCAAGACGCCGTCGAGCGGCACTATCTCCACGTGAGTCAGCAAGACAGCCTCGAGGCCATGAAGCAGCGGGCGCACGCCGTGGGCAAGGACGAGCTGTTTCAGCTGCGGGTGGCTGTGCCCAGCGCGGACGAGGCGATGCACCGTGGCGACGACGCAAGTGAGCAGACGACCGAAGACTTGGCGGCACGTGCGAGCCGCGGCGGTCCGTGGCCGGTCCTGTTCCCCGGCGCGGCGCTGTACGCCCTGTGGGACAGCCAGGTGGCCGAGGCCGTGCTGGAGCCCATGGAACATGCCACGTGGGGTCCCGTTTCTCTCATCCAGGACGCCGACTTTCAGCAGGGCACCGCCATGCTGGCTGAGGGCCGGCGGCGCGCGCCGAAACTGCGACTCGAAGACTGTCTCGACGAGTTCACGAAAGAAGAAAAGCTGGGGCAGGACGATCTGTGGTACTGCCCATCTTGTCGTGCATTCCAGCAGGCCACGAAAAAGTTTGATCTATGGAAGACCCCCGACATTCTCGTGGTGCATCTCAAGCGGTTCAGTGCCGGGCGCGGTGCGCGCGATAAGCTCGATAACCTGATCGACTTTCCTCTCACGTCCTTGGATCTGCGTGATCGCGTCGTCGGCTCGCGATTATGGGCCGACTTGGACATGAAGCCGGCTCCGCCTGAGACGCGCCTCGGTGACCACGTGCTGAAACACGACGAGCACGATGACATGGTGCTGGCAGATACGCCCATCTACGACTTGTACGCTGTCGACAACCATTACGGCGGACTCGGCGGTGGACACTATACAGCGTACGCCAAAAACCCCCTGAACGGTCAGTGGTACCACTTTGACGACTCGAGCGTGCGCCCCGTGTCAGATCCCGCGTCTACTATCACCTCCTCCGCCGCCTACCTCTTGTTCTACCGCCGACGCACGACGCGGCCCATTGGCGGCACGTCGTACCAGCGCCTGTCGCATCTCCATAGCGATACCGAATGATGTCACGTGATGATGACGTCCTCGTCGATCGAGAGCGCCCGCGCCGCGAACGTCGGCGCCTTACGATGGACGACGTGGAGCCGCACACGGTGTGCCTCACGTTTCAGGAGCAGGATTTTTGTGTGTTTCCGTCCGCGAATGACCAAGGACCTACGGTGTATGTGGAAGAGACGAACGACAACGACGAGCGCGTTTTGGTGGGCGTGCCTGCCCCCGCTCTGCCGATAGATCGCTCCTTGTTTTGGGAGCCCCTGGATGCAGTGTTTGGTGCTTTGCGTGTCGCTCATGTCTTGGGTGAGTTTTTGGAGGAGGGCACCGAGCTTTGCATCGCCTTTCCGGACCTCGATTTAGTCCTACGCGAAGACAACGTCTATGCGCGCGACATTTCTCTGCAGGACATCTCGCAACTCGCACTTGGATTCGAGTGCCATGGCAGTCTACGCTTGGTCGTAACAGAGGAGCCGCGCTTTATCTCGCGCTATAATGAGCTGGCCACTGCGTTGGGTAGCGAAGAGTCGGAAGAGGATGCCCTGGATGAAGAGGCCGGTGAAGAGGACGAGGAGGCCGGTGAAGAGGACGATGAGGAGGATAAAGAGGTTGAGGAGGTGAATAAAGGGATCGAAGAGGCGGATAAAGAGGACGAGGAGGCCGGCAACGAAGGCGAAGAGGCCGGCAACGAAGGCGAAGAGGCCGGCAACGAAGGCGAAGAGGCTGGCGAAAAAGTCGTGGACGCCTTGGAGGACGGCGAAGAGGCCGGTGACGACGTGCCAGGCAAAGAGACCGATCATGATGCACGTAAATCGAATGAGCAGGCCCATGATGCGGTGCCCATGCGGGACGAGGCCCTCGACGCGATGCATGACCTGGACGAGGAGGCTCCCAAAGACGTGCCGAGCCAGGAGGGCGATGAAGCAGTGCCCAGCAAGGAGCCCAATGATGCGATGCATGCCTTGGTCGAGGAGGCCGATCATGCGGCACATGTTTCGAGTCAAGTCAGAGATGTGGTGCATGCCCTGGACGAGGAAGTCGACCATGATGCCCAGGATACCCAGGCCAATGTCGCCCCAGATGCTGATCCAGATACCATCGCGGCCCAAGACATCGTCCAGCTGCACGATGAGGACGCTGGTACCGAGCACGCCGACTACGATGAGCCTGTCGATCCCGAGGTAGCTCCCACTTCTGATATCCTCCGTGGCAAAGAAGCGAGCGACGCGGAACAGGCCACAGAGACAGCATTTGATGCCGAGGCGGCCCCCTACGAGCAAGCGGACATCGCTACGTACGAAGACGAGCCCCTCAAACGCAGCGCTGAGCCCTCTGTCCTGACCTCCCCCAAACGCCCCAAAACATCGTAACGCCACACGGTGGCCGGTAAGTACGCGTGAAACTAACTTGGTCGTGAGAAGTCAGTTTGTCCGTAGCACTATATACCCCGCACATGTAAGGCAATTTCCTTCGCCCACTCGTCACGCGTCATGCTCAGGGTGGCGGGATGGGCAGCGAGGGACGCGTACGCGTCCCACCAAAGCGAATGGAGGTGTGTGTGTTCGCCACAGGGAGAAGGACCGAGGAGCCAGGGTTTGTCGAGGATGTAATGGATGATGCGTGCCTCGCCATCGTTCCACAGGTCAGGATGACATTGGCGCAGCGTTTTGAGGGCATTGTAGTACCATGGCAGCACCTGGATCCGGTCCCTGTACACGTCCGCGAGAAGATCCTGGTCGGGAAAACGGTACTGCGCCAAGCGCTCAGTATGTCGCAGAATGAACGTGTGGATCTCATCCTGCTGCTCTTGCGATGGTTCCAGTACAACTACGCCACTGTTGATAAGCCGGTGCGTCGGTTTGGTCAGCTGCCGCGCATCGTTGGGCGGATGAGGCCGGAGTGCGTATCCGCAGTTGCGAGGCGTCCACTCGGCTGGGTAGGTAGGAATCTGCTTCGGATTACACGTACACGCAAAAGCAGCGGCGATCATGCCACGCTTCAGTGGCAGGTCGAAGAGCTCGTCCATGTTGTGGCACATGAGCATATCAGAGTCGATCATCACGACGCGCTCGTACTCATACAGCTCAAACGCACGCAGCTTGGTCCATACGTTCTGAAAGCGCTCAAACGCCAGCGAGCCATCCGCATGCGGAACGCGCCACGCGTCCACGTCACGCAGAACACACCCCATACGCGCAAGCCGCTCGCGAGTGCGTGCATCGACCGTCTCCGTTACCATCACAACAAGAGGGTATCGGGTCTGGCACGCTCGCATGCTCTGCAGCAGCACGGCTAGGCATGGCAGGTAGTGCGCGTGCGTAAACAAGGTGGCCCAGCATGCAGCCCCTTGGTGGGCCACCACGCGATCGGCCATGGCCTGCGGACAAATTGGGCCCGATTTCTTCTACGGCACACTGCGTTCGTTGGCAGGCGGCAAGGGCTGCCCGAGGGCCTCCACCTGTTTCTCCACCCAGTCCACGAGGGTCTGAGCGAACAGGACCTTGTCCTGGCCTGGCTCAAAGATGGCCTCATGATAAAAGCCCGTAAACGACACGAGCTGCACAGACCGTCCCAGCCCCTTCAAATGGTCGTACAACTTCTTGCTACAATCCCAGCGCGTGACTTTATCACCCGTGCCATGACAAATCAACAGGGGCAGACGCTCTGGCCACCGCCGATACTCCTCCGCCACAATCTTGGGACCTCCACTCAATGGACCATACAAGCACCGCACGTGGACATAGCAACTCGATAGCGGATTCACACGCGCATCTTGCACGACGGCACTCTCTCGACAAAGATCCTTGGACGGCGGACCGAGTGGCAGCTTGATCGTCGGGAGCCATCGCAGGACGCTCCGCATGACAGGGATACCCACCGCCGTCGGGATGGGGAAGTGGATATCCAGCCAGGGCGACATGAGAATCGCGCCAGAGACCAGCTGCTTCACCTCTTCCTCAGGAGGCGACGCGGGATCGCGCGTGAAAAAGGCCGCCGTGATGCCACCCCCCATACTGTGACCCATCAAGTACAGCGGGACCGTGTCTTTTCCCCACCGCTCGTCCAGTCGCGCACGCGTTAATCTCAGCATACACGAGACATCCCTGAACTGATCCGGCCACGACGTCCAGCCATGCGTCGTCGCACGGTTCGGCGACTCGTGCCAGGTTCGCCCAAAGCCCAACTGGTCAAAGCCAGATACCTGGATACCTCGATCAGGAAAAACGCGAAAGACACCGGTGTATCGATCGCAATAATCGGCAAAGCCATGCACAAATACTACCGCAGCCTTGGGCTGGACCACCTCCTTGGTAGATGGATCTGTGGGGTACCAGTGCTTCAAATAATACTGCGTAGAGCCATCGCCACGCAAGTCGTACCACTCCTCCTGCGTCGTGCCTGGACGGGCTACGTCAATGCTCACTTGAAACGGCTGCGCCATGGCCCCAAGACAAACGCCCACACGGACCACTCGGCACTACGGACCACCACACACGTGACATCGAGAAATCTCATCATTGTGGAATAAAAGTACATACACTAGGAGAGTAAAGGAACCGCAGGCCCTAAGCGCCACGGATCACATGCAGGCTTAGCTGCGCTCGCCACGGAGACGACGGGCGAGAGCAATGTCCTTAGGCTGGATCGTGACACGCTTGGCGTGAATGGCAGCCAAGTTCGTGTCTTCAAAGAGCGACACGAGGTATGCCTCAGCCGACTCCTGGAGAGCAAGGACAGCCGACGACTGGAAACGCAGGTCGGTCTTGAAGTCCTGAGCAATCTCACGGACAAGGCGCTGGAAGGGGAGCTTACGGATCAGCAGCTCCGTGCTCTTCTGGTAGCGACGAATCTCACGCAGAGCGACGGTACCAGGGCGGTAACGGTGAGGCTTCTTCACACCGCCGGCCGTAGGGGCCGACTTGCGAGCGGCCTTGGTGGCGAGCTGCTTGCGAGGAGCCTTACCACCAGTGGACTTGCGGGCTGTCTGCTTGGTACGCGCCATGGTTCAAGATAGAAGAAGAAGACGATGGGTAGGCGTGTTCGCCACAGAGGGATATTTTATATTACGCGGCATACGCTCTTTCTGCATGCGATCAGGCTCGGGTCGGCACGACACGCTCGGTCAGATCAAACGCGTCTGCAGGATCACACAGAGGCGCGCATGATACGGTGGAGGGAGAGCACCCACCCACCCACATCACCCGACACCCAGACACATCCACGTGACATCATTCCCGATGCAGCCACGGCATCACACCCGATCCCCTCCCTACGTGATTTTACCACCCAACATCACATACCGCGCGTCGCATCACTGACGCGCACTCATACCGCAGGACGCTCGTGGTACCCCCCCTCTTTGGTACAAATACCTGGCCTCCATCGGCTTCATTTTTTTCCCCCACAACTGAATTCCAGTCTTAAGCAATGTCTGGTCGTGGAAAGGGTGGTAAAGGTCTCGGCAAGGGTGGTGCCAAGCGCCACCGCAAGATTTTGCGCGACAACATCCAGGGTATCACCAAGCCCGCTATCCGTCGTCTCGCCCGTCGTGGTGGTGTCAAGCGTATCTCGGGTCTGATCTACGACGAGACTCGTGGTGTGCTCAAGCTCTTCCTTGAAAGCGTGATTCGCGACTCGGTCACGTACACGGAGCACGCCAAGCGCAAGACGGTCACGTCGCTCGACGTCATCTACGCTCTCAAGCGCCAGGGCCGCACGCTCTACGGTTTCGGTGCCTAAACTCCGAACAACGAGCTTGCCTTTGCCCTGCATGTTTCTTCTTTGTATTATTATATCTAGTTCTACCACAATGTCATGCCCTAGTTTGGTATAGCTTTATGAACATTTGATGGCATTGTTGCACGCAACGCTGAATTGTTCCTATGGTCGCCACGTGGCACGCCTACTGGCCGCCACATGCGCATGACGCTCGAGTGTCTACTCGTCGGCCGAACATGGCCGGCGGCGTTGGTCTGGCTGCCGGCCCATAGCCGGTTTTTGGCCTTGTAGTGCGTGGCCCCGGATTCTGGACAGCTATCGAACGAACCATGAGCTTTGCTACCTACACTGGAAAGTCGCAGATTATCGAAAAGCACAACGACGATGTTGTGATCTGTGGTGCTTACCGCTCGCCATTGACGCGCGCTCGCAAGGGCGGCCTTGCTCAGTGCACGCCTGAAGAGATGCTCGGCAACGTGCTCAAGGGTCTTATTGCCAAGACAGGTGTCGACCCTAAGCTCATCGAGGACGTTTCCGTTGGTAACGTGCTGCCTCCTGGTGGTGGTGCTACGGGTGCTCGCCAGGCTGCCCTGTGGGCTGGCATCCCTAACACGGCTGCTGTGAACACGGTGAACCGTCAGTGCTCATCGGGCCTCGCTTCCGTCACACAGATCGCTAACGAAATCATCACAGGTCAAATTGATCTCGGTATCGGTGCGGGTACCGAGTCAATGACTCTCAACTACGGTGCGGGTGTCATGCCTGTCAAGATGTCGGACGAAATTATGAGCAACGAGGAGGCTGCTGACTGCATGCTTCCCATGGGCATCACATCCGAAAACGTGGCGAAGAAGTACAACGTCACTCGTGAAAAGCAAGATGCATTTGCTGCCGAGTCCTACAAGCGCGCTGCTGCAGCCAAGGCTGCTGGCAAGTTCAAGGACGAGATCATCCCCATCAAGTACATCGACGACGACGGCAACGAGCGCTACATCGCTGAGGATGACGGTATTCGTCAGGGTGTAACGAAGGAATCACTCTCAAAGCTCAAACCAGCCTTTGAGAAGGACGGTTGCACGCACGCCGGCAACGCTTCGCAGGTCACGGATGGCGCTGCCGCTGTGCTCCTCGCCCGCCGCAGCGTGGCCCAGAAGCTCGGCCTCCCTATTGTCGGCAAGTTTGCCGGTGCCGTAGTGGTGGGTGTCCCACCAAACCTGATGGGTATTGGTCCCGCCTTTGCTATTCCCAAGCTGCTCGAAAAGGCTCACATCACAAAGGACGACGTGGACATCTACGAAATCAACGAAGCCTTTGCCTCCCAGGCTCTCTTCTCTGTGGAGCACATTGGTCTGCCTCTCGCAAAGGTGAACCCTGTGGGCGGTGCTATTGCCATGGGTCACCCACTGGGTGCCACGGGCTCGCGCCAAATTGCTACCGCTCTTTCCGAGGCCAAGCGCACAGGCGCCAAGCTCATCGTTACGTCGATGTGCATTGGTACCGGTATGGGCATGGCCTCGCTCATTGTGAGCGAGCAGTAAACGCTGCAGGCTTCCCTTTCTCTACATAGCACGCATCCGATCAACCTCGACCGTGGAGGGAGCCGTGCATTGTCGCTTTATCACGTGCACACAACGAGTTGCCTGGCTCCGATGCTTGGCCCTGGCCGATCGTACGACGACACGTGCGCTTTGCTTAGCAAGCCGTGCAGCGGACGCTCGACCATTACTCGGAACGCTGTTTTCGTATCTACTCTTGCACTCGGTTGTCACCTCTGCTACGTGTGTCGACGCACCGTGGGCCGTTTGGGAGAACCGGAGGGGTATCAGTGATTCGGGCATTGGATCGAGGTGCTTGCAGACAAAGGGCTCTCGACTGCCTCCTATACCCTCGGCCCTTTTTCCGCACAACGATTGTCACGAGTGGCTCTTGCTGGCGTATCACGCATGTCATTTTCCTCGCCATCGACAGACCAGCTCCATCGAGCGAGCCAGGACGTGTCCATGTTAGAAGATACAGAGGGCCGCGCATTCAAAACGCGCCGGACGTCCGTTACTTCGCCGGAGCACAGGCATAAAGAGTCGAGTACATCGCCTGCACTCTCGGCATCTACCTCGCCGGGGTCGCGTGGTAGTTCCTCGCGCGCTTCCCGCGTACCCCAGCTGGACATTGTCAACTTTCCGTCCACGGAGCTGCTCCGCATGCTCGCTGTCCTGCTGCAGCACATCGCCTCATCGAACGACCAGTTACGACCACTACATCAACGAAATCAGGCTCAGGACTCTTTTGCCCAAACAACCCGGGACATGTCATCTTCCATGCACTTGCCGCTGGCGGACCCAAAGCGGCCAAATATTACGACTGCCGCGCTTGCTACGCTTAATACGTCCAACAGCACACTCTGTTTTCACGCACGACACATACCCAGTATCAGTATTGAGGCATACCTTTTTCGTATCCTGAAATATTGCCCCATGACCAACGATATTTTTCTGAGTCTGCTGGTGTATTTTGATCGACTCAGTCGCGTGGGTGCCCTGGGCCAATTTCCTGGCGAAGGGACCGCTAGTGCACCGTCGCACGCATCAGCACCGCCGTCGCCTGTGTCGACGCCATGGGCAGACAAAGAGTCTGGCGATCACGCTCGCCAGGAGGCCGCGAACAGCGGTGGATTCCCCGGTATCAGTGGTTTTGCTATTGATAGCTACAACGTGCATCGTCTTGTCATCGCCGGTGTCACCGTTGCGAGCAAGTTCTTCAGCGATGTATTTTACACCAATGCACGCTACGCCAAGGTGGGCGGATTGGCCGTGCATGAATTGAACCAGCTGGAACTCCACTTTTTGCTACTCACCGATTTCCGCTTGACCGTTCCCATGGCGGAGATCCAGCAATACGGCAACCAGCTATTGGCGTATGCACACGACCACTCGGCCACCCACAACATTGCACGGCCGCTTTCCCAGGCAGAGAGCGCCGCAGACTCTGAGACTACGGCACGAACTCACTAGGTGCGCGGGATATTTGCACATATGATGCCATCTCTTTCTGCCTTGGTTCTTTCTATTGCATTCTGTACGTAATTGTGGCCATAATGTATACCCCGTCCCTGCAATCTTTGTTTCACACGCAACGTGTCGCACCTGCGCATTTTGTTCTCAACGACGCACACGACCATTGGTCACGGCCTATTTTGCTGGTCCACCGGGGTTCGCGACCACTCGTTGCATGACGTGGAGGTCGTCGCTTTGGTTGGCAAACAGGCACCATACAACGCACGCGAGCCAATCAAATCCCGGTGTGGCTGACACCCAAGACAAACCATGCGCATGTGCGAAAAAAAACGCGTACGCGGCCATGCAGCACGTCCTTCATTGGAGCAAGTGTGTGCCAAGTTTTGTGCGCGGATCAAGATCTGCTCGGTGCCCATTTCATTTTCCAAGGTTCTTTGTTGTATCTTGCCAATCAAACGCATGGTCCTAGGTAGACGAAAAATAGACACATGTGCTGGCTCCAAGCTCTTAAACAAACAAGGATAGCTCTTTCATTTGCCGCTAGCCGCCTTTGTTCTGGCTGCTCCGTCACGTATAACTGGCAACGTGCCTGCTCGCATTCCTCGAGCAGCGCACCGTTGTGTATGGAGAAACCATGAGTGCCACGACAGAGACGCCACCCACCCAAGTACAGACACCCCCACCCACGTCCTCCCAAAGCACGTCCGCACAGCAGCCACCGCCCGCTGGGCAACAAGACTTGATTGATTTCCTAAGCTCCCATCGCCCCACCACCTCTCATGCCTTGTCTCCCCTGCAGCAAGCCGAGTCGCCCGCGCAGCCGGAGCCACCCGCACGACCCGAGTCACAAACCTCTCATCCACGACGCCAGTCAGGGCTTCATATCAAGCGGCCATGCAATGCCTTTATCCTGTTCCGCTCGCATGCCGTGACGACCAACCTCGTACCAAAAGAGGTCGAACGCGACCATCGCAATATCAGCCGCATTATCTCGCATATGTGGCACAACCTTAATGCAGACGAACGCAAGATGTGGGAGATGCAGGCGGACATAGAAAAGCAGCGGCACAGGCAACAGCACCCCAACTACAAATACCGTCCGTCGTCTCGTCGCCACATCACCAGTCGGCGCAATATTCGTCGCCTGTCCAGCACAGAACGTCAATGCGAGCGTATTGCCGACGCCATTCTCAAATCATGTGGCCGCGAAGGTGTCACACGACACCGGCCACCCAAGCGTTCTCCGCGACGGCCTGCCGCATTGGAGCGCGTCGAGTCAAATGACAACACTTTCACGTCCTCGTCTTCTCTCCCACCTTCGCCCGCATGGGCTATCCACTCGAATGCATCGTCTCCGTTCCGACCCAACATGACCATGTCACCCAAGCGCCCAGCAGGATTGCGTCGGTCCTCGTCAGCGCCTCCATGCCATACGACACTACTCAAAGCACCATGCCCTGATACGCGGGAAATGAACGAGGCTTTCCGGTGGCTATTTGATGCGCCTGCTGTTTCGTCTCACCAGAGCCATGTATCCACACCATCTGATCTGGTAGCTTCGCCGGCTGCCACGACGCCTCACTTCGATCCCTGCTGGCACCCATCTGTGTCACCGGCAGAAAGCGCACCACCTCCAATGAGGGACAGGCAGGTCGAATCGCCTGCATCGACGCCATCACAAACACCCTCGTCCAGCACGACATTTGCGCCCTCTGCTGTAGAACAGCTGGAGCACTTTTCGCTGGGCCCATCAGCTCTCTTGCTCACGTCAGGGATCGACGACACGCCTTATTCCATGGTTCCCACTCCGTCTCAGGCCACGGCACCGACACCCGGCTCTTTAGTCGTGTCCGAGACACCAGCCATTCCGCCTTTGTTTCTCCCACCTGTCTCACCCAAAACACGACTTCCAGCAGATGGTCATCTTTTGCCACCGCAGGTCATGCCATCCATGGCAGAATTTGACCGTCCTCCTAGCTCACCCTGGTCAGAAATGGATACGGCAGCGCTCTCGGTGCCATGGAACCCCGAATCTGACCCAGAGCGTTGGCTCTCCGTCGTGCCTGAAACACGCGACTGGATGCTTCCCCCACCTCTCCTAACGGACGGAGACTTTTTCAACATGACGTAATGATGTCGGGGCTCGAAAGCCTAGATTGGGCAGAGCCGCCCCAACCCTACGCGCGTTCATGACATCACAGCCTTGCGTGGGTCGCGTTCATAGAAGGGTGATCCACTCTCCTGCACGCGTGCCAGCTGCATACCTGGTGGAATGCAACGCGCTGGCTTGCATGGACCTGAATCAATTGTTAGGAAATTAGAGTACGAACGAATCAATAAGCCCGCTGTTTGGGGCGCGACCGTCATTTTCGCCGTCGACCGGGGCGGCGTCGCCTGTTTGACCAATTCCGTGGAGCCGATGTGTTGTTTTGGTTGGCTCTACGAATGTTAGAACTTCTTTGATCCTGCACATATCCCTTGATGTTACTAAGCATGCACGAAACACCGCCACTACATGCATATCCTTGCATCGTACGACGAGCACCAATCAGATCATCGTCTTACCACGCCTCTGTGCGTCATGTGGCTCTGTGATTCGACAGATGGTTTGTACGCACAGTGGAATTTCACCTGACTTGGAGTGGATCGCATGGCGTACACAAGCGCCCAAAACCGCCCATGCCTATAAAATCCATTTTTGCACCGCGACGCGCCTCTGTAAACCCCACTTTGGCCCGTCTAACTCTTGCTGCAAGTGTCGACAGGCCTTTCCCTCTCACCATGATGTACGTTAGCCTGGTCCACTGGCTGGCCCTGGCTGTTGCATTGGCTGTGCCATTTGTCACGGCTCTTGGAAGTGTTCCTTACCCTCAAGATGACCCTTTCTACTACCCCCCTCAGGATGGTTGGCAAAACGAGGCCCCAGGTACGATCCTTCGTCAGCGTAAGATCCAAGCCGCCTCGCTTGGTATCTTTGAGTGGAAGCTCGACGCCTGGCAGGTGCTCTACCGCACCGCTGGTGCTCGACCTTACAAGCCCTCGTACACGGTGACGACGTTCCTCGTGCCGAGCCATGCCCATCGCGACCGTGTGGTGACGATCTCGTCGCCTGAAAACTCGAACTTTATTCAGTGCGCCCCTAGCTATGCATTCCGCAAGACGGGTGTTCTGGAAATCGCCAACTTCGAGCCTCGTTGGGAGCAAATGCTGTACACGCTTTTCCTGGCGGAAGGCTGGATCGTGAATGCCCCTGACCACGAAGGTCCCGAGAGTGCTTTCTCGGCTGGCCGCTTTGGTGGTCACATGGTGCTTGACTCGATGCGCGCTGCGAACAACTTTAAGCCGCTCCAACTCTCGAAGCGCCCTATGCACATTGGTCACGGCTACTCGGGTGGCTCGACGCCCAACGGCTGGGCTGCGAGTCTGCACGAGACGTACGCCAACGAGCTGAACGTGGTGGGCTGGTCGCTGGGTGGCTCGATGACGGACCCGCTGTACACGCTCAACTCGCTCGACGGTAAGCCTACTTCGTCGCTGGTGGTGGCCGGTGCCATTGGTTTGATGGACGCCTACAGGGACGAAGTCGGCAACCTGCTCGATGACGAGGTCTGGACCGAAGAAGGTAAGATTGCCGAGAAGGTCATGCGCAACTCGTGTGTCTACGAAGCTGTTATCCGCTACTTTGGTGCCACGTTCCAGTCGGAGCGCTACATCAAGGGTGGTCGCAACCTGTCCTCGTGGCCGCAGATGCAGAAGATCTCGAACATGAACACGATGGGTCACAACCCTCGCTTCACGCCTCACAAGCCCATCTTTATGTTCCATGCTCTGTACGATGAGGAAATTAATTGGCACCAGGCGAACAAGACGGCTGTGGAGTGGTGCAACAACGGTGCCAACGTTCGTTTCCTGACATACAGCTCCACGTCGCTGGTGCACGTCACCACATACCTGCTGAACCTGCCTTACATTATCCAGTACATGCGTGACCGTTTCAACGGCAAGGACTGGTACGGCGGTGGCTGCCAGTTTGATGTCGAGAGCCAGAATCCTGCTCTGGACGTGAACGTGCTGGGTGAGCGTTTCCGTGGCATTTTGGAAGCTGCGCTCGACATGCTCGGCAAGGAGATTGGTCCGAACGACTCGATTCTCAAGAACCGTCTCAAGGCTGGTCAGAACCCGAACACGCACCACAAGACTAAGCTTCACGTGCTCAAGAAGGGCGACATCTCGCCGGGCGAGGGTGGCGACCACTCTAGCGAAAGCAAGAAGGCTGCTGCCAAGTTCAAGGCCGAGAAGAAGCAGGGCAAGCACAACTAAGCGCCTGCACGTCGATTAGAATTCACTTTCTCGAACGCATGGCGCGCCATGAATTTGTCGTAGGGATGACTCTATAGCACGCGGTGTAAACTAGGGGGATGTAAAACAGCTTGATTGGAAGGAGGTGTGTATCTAGTACAAAAAGGCCATGCAGAGCTCTTCGAGACAGCAGCAGGCGAGCATCGCGGCCAGGCAGGCACAGCAGCCCTGTGCTGCATCACCACCGCCTTGTTGTGGACGCTGGATATACACTGGTTGGGGAGGCGCATTGCCGTAGTAGCCACCACCGCCTGGCGGCATGCCACCGTACGCCTGCTGCGGTGGCGGTGGGTAGTATCCACCTTGCGGTGGGTATCCGCCCTGCGGAGGGTACCCGCCACCAGGCGCACCGCCCATGGGGTAGCCGCCACCCTGACCCGGTGGGGGACCTGCAGGTGGCTTGTAAGCTCCCCCTCCGGCACCGCCAGAAGTTCCATTGTAATAATCTTTCGCCGACATGGTGGGCGTCCGTGGGGCAATGAACGAGGAGCGGAACGTCGTAGCGGGCGTGGCTCTCCCGCGGGCGAGCCTTGCATTCACGTGACACCTTGGTGGCTTGGCGCCCAGCGCCCCCTCTAGGGGCGCTCGACGCGCCATGGCCTCCCTTCGAGCGCGGAATGTGGCGTTTGACCTCCAAGACACGCATGCATCCGGCTCTGCTACCGCGGCGCCCCATTCCGCGCCCAAGTCAGTACTAAAGCAAAAGAAAAATGCCACGCTACCGCCTCCCGCCCGATACCGGCATCCGGATCCGTTGCTTCGGCGGCTGCGCATGATAGATGGACATGGCCAAGGTGTGGACCTCAAGCAAGCATTTCGCGACACCAAGCTGGTCGTATTCTACTTCGGGAGCCATTGGAATGCGACGGATGGCAGAGGATGCCAGCAGCTTGTATCGAACCTGTGCCGACAATACCCCCACGAGGTCAAAGTTGTGTATGTCAGCGTCGATACCGACGCTCGGCACTATGAGGCTGCGACGCGCAATCGGCCATGGCTCTCGCTGGAGTGGCATGATGGATCATCGATCGACCCCGGCAAAGAAGAGGTGGAAGAAGACGCCTTGCCCGAGCAGTTCCTCCTCGCTGACGATGCCGATCCCGACGACTCTGTCGTGCAGTTTGATGCCACAGGCACGTCGTACGTCCGTCCTTTCAGTCGCGTGCACATGGCGTACAAGTTTGACGTGCTGATGACTCCGACGCTGGTCGTGTATCACGTCCCCACGAGGCGCATCCTCGACAAAAACGTGCGGCTCCAGCGCCTGCGCTCCGAGCGCTTACACCAGAGTGTATCGGTATGGCTACGTGGCGAAACGTCGCCGCCGATCAACTGGATCGACGTCGTGTACATGACGCCATGGACCTTTATCTCAGCGGCCCTCCTGCTTCTCTACCTGGGCCTCCGTCTGGTCCTGGGCGACCAAATCAGCCTCTCACATATATGGAAACAGTTCACGTAGCGCTACGTGCGGTAATCGCCATTGATCGTGATATACTCCTTGCTAAAGTCACAGGTCCAGTACACCGCCTCGGCCACCGCCTCCTCACCACGCCATGTCCCACCCTGCAAATCCACATCCACGTAAATGTCCTCGTGCTGAAGGAGCCGGGCCGCATGTGCCTCGTCCACCACTTGTGGCACACCGTCGATCAGCGTCGGAAGAGCCGCTTCCTGTACGCCTGGAGGCGGCTCAAACGTCACATGCACCTTGCTGGGATCCACGGCCCACGCCGGCTCCGGCAGCGCCGCATAGCCTGCCGCACACAGAATGCGGCCCCAGTTCGCATCCTCACCGTGCATCGCGCACTTGACAAGGGCAGACGTACTGATCGAGGCAGCGATAGCATGCGCCTGTTCATACGTGCCGGCATTTCGGACACGCACTTGCACAAACTTCTCTGCCCCTTCGCCGTCGCGCACAAGGAGTTGCGCCATCTCGGTACACAGCGCCGTAAGCTCGGCCTGAAAGGCGCGCATCAGATCAGGATGCGACTGGAAGGTCCACCACTCGTCCGGCACCGATCCATCGTCGGCCGTCGCCTGGCCGTTCGCCAGCGCCACGACCGTATCGTTCGTGCTCATATCGCCGTCAACGCTGACACAGTTGAACGACACGCGAACCGCCTCGTCCAAGCATCGCTGCAGGTCTGGCGTAGCGATCGGGGCATCTGTGGCCAACAGGCCCAGCATCGTGGCATGCAGCGCTGATGACGCCGATGCCATTCGCGGATGAATCATACCCGCACCCTTGTCAACGCCGGCTATACGGCATCGACGCCCGCCTAACGAAAATGACCGCGTGCGAAGCTTGGGAAACGTGTCTGTCGTCATAAAAGCACGCGCGACGTCCAGCCATGCCTCCGGCTGACTTTGGAGGAGGCGGCCCGAGACCAGGTCCTCGATGGCCCGCTGCATCGGTGGGACGGGCAGGCGAACGCCAATGACGCCCGTCGACATCATAAGCACATCTGTGGGCGTGCGCTCCGACGACGGAGCGAGAGAGGCACGCACCTGCTCCACGAGTGCGCGCGTATCATCCAAACCCGCTTCACCCGTCACCGCATTGGCACACCCGCTGTTCGTGAGGACGGCTCGCACCCGCGCATCCGGTCCCGCCTGCTGCAGTGCCATCGTGGCATGCACCACCGGCGCTGCGCGGAACGCATTCGTCGTAAACACGCCAGCCACAGAAGCAGGTACACTAGATACTACCAGCGCCATGTCCGGCTTGGACATGGGCACTGACGACGTGCCTGGACTGATGGCTTTCTTGACGCCCGCGTATGTGCTGGCTACGAGGTAGCCGCGTGGCAGCGTCTCAGGCGAAATTGGCTGCACGAAACGCTCAGCCTTGCTTGCGTACGTCCGACACCATCGCACCGCCAGACCAGGTGATCGAGTCATGCCAAGCAATCTCGTCTGGCCGCGCTTCCAAGGCTTCATACCTCCACTTATTACATCCTTTCCTATTGGGGGGCCTACAACAGGGGGGACCACAACGAATGATTATGCCCAGCGACCGAGGAGGGCCATCACGCCCACACCGGCACACAGTTCGAAAATGTTGAGCAAGACTTTCCAGGTGGGAGCCGCGTGCATCTCCTTATTAAAGATAAAATCGTGGGCCATCAGCTCCACGAGACCGGTGTAAATCAGGATACCCGCCGACACCGAGTCAAACACACCCGTGGTGTAATAGTACGTGGGCGTGTCTGCCGAAAAGGTGTTGCGGATGCCCAAACCAATGGCCATGCCGACCGGCGTGCACAGCGCGTAGAGCAAGGCAAGCAGACACAAGAACCACATGCTAAAGAACTCGGGCATATAGGCCAGACGAGAGCCCAAACCGAGACCTTCAAACAGCTGATGGAACACAATCACAGGGAACAGCACGTAAAACTTATCGTCATCACCCTCCCACTCCGTCGTAGCGAGCGTCAGACCAATAATGACCGAGTGGAACACGACACCCAATTCCAGCACAAACACACCAATCACTTCGGCGGTACCCGACGTGCTCTTCTGCAGCACCATCTCACCACCAAAGCTGTCGCTCTCGAGATCGGCCTCCTTTGGATCTGCCAGATTGTGCTCGACCTCATTCTGCGGCAGCTGTTCCGACGTGTGCACAGCGTTCGCCACCATACCATGTTGATGGTGATTATGCGCAAAGTCGCTCATACCACGACTTTCGAGAATGCGCGAGCCGTATCGATATGCAAAGAACTCTCCGATAAACATGAGCATCATCGAGATTAGCGCAAAGGCGTACGCCATAGGGTAATTCTGGAAACTCTCCGTCAAACACTCCTGCCCAAGCTCATCCGTGGCAGGTTCCAGCAAGTGGACAAATGCCGTGGCAATAATGACACCGCTACCAAAGTACTTGGCAAAGTCGTAAATCACGCCCGGGATGCGGAGATTGGGAATTCGGCGCGTGAGGATCGGGAAGACGGTGAAAATCGCCGAGGTGACGAGAATGACGAAGAGGGCGCCAATTCTGGTGCCCATGTGGTCATTCGAAATATCAGTCTTCTCACCCTTGCATTCTCCCATGACGTCTGGAACGGCGACCGCGGCGGTGGTATGGGTCGTGAAAGGATGGATTTATACTCTCAGCTCCTTTCTTTTTTCTGGCGCTGCGAGACCGACAGGGTCGCTTTTTTTTCTTTGCAAGCGTATGCGTAGGAGAGCCGACAGGGTACTCCTATCCACAAGTGGAGTCCCTGCTCTGTTATTCCATAGTCTGATTGGCGCATCCTTGCCTACGGACCATTTTTTGAGACGCACGCTGCGTCGTCCTGCATACGATGAATCCTATGCTGCCGCACCACCTGCCTGGTCCCTGCATTCTCCTGGTCAAACGCGTGTACCTTCGCGCTGGCCAGTATGAATATGCCAAGACGCATACAAATCGAGTAGGACTCGTCAAATGAGCTTGGCGCTTGCTCTACGTTCCTGTCAGGTACGCAGGGACCTCTATGCCCAGCGACCGATGAGGGCCATGACACCTGTGCCGGCCCACAACTCCAAGATGTTCAGTGTCGCCTTCCATAGCGGCTTTTGATACATGTCTTTATTAAAAATAAAGTCATGGGCCATGAGTTCGACTAGGCTAGAGTAAATGAGAATGCCAGCCGAGACGGCGTCAAACACACCAGACACGTAGTAAAAAGTAGGCGTGTCTGGCGAATAAGTGCGGCGAATTCCCAAGCCCAGCGCCATACCGATGGGGGTGCACAGCGCATACAACATGCCCAAGAAGCAGAGGAACCAGAGTGAGTACGTGGACGGCATAAACGCGAGGCGTGCACCCAGACCCAGACCCTCGAAGAGCTGGTGAAAGATGATGGCAGGGTATAAGACGAAAAAACTTTCGGCACCACTGTTCCACTCCGTCGTAGAGAGCGTGATGCCAATGATCACTGAATGAAACAAGATGCCCAGTTCAAGCACAAACACGCCAATCACCTCGACGGTGCCTGACGACTGCTTCTGTATCACCACCTCTTCCGTGCCCATAGGATCGCTTTCAGGATCGACATACTTCGCTTCCAGCCGTGCTTCCTCTGACGCGGGGCTCGCCACCTCATGGGTCGCCGACGGCTGCTCAGAGGCGATATCTTCGTTGAAGACCCTGGCGTCTGGCGGTCCGCACTTGTGCTGCTCAGACACACGTCCCAGTCCATGGCGCTCAAGAATCTCTGCGCCAAACCGGTAGGCATAAAATTCTCCAAGGAACATGATCATCATGGAGATCAAGGCAAAAGCGTACGCCATAGGGTAGTCTTGAAAGCTCTTGAGCAGACACGTATGACCCAATTCTTCTTGCGCTGGCTGCAGTAAGTGCACAAACGCTGTGGCAATAATGACACCGCTGCCAAAGTACTTGGCGAAATCGTAGAAATTCTCCGAGATCCTGACTCTGGCAAGCCGCCTCGTCACAATGGGAAAGAGTGTAGCGCCCGCCGACGTCACCAAAACGACAAACACAGCGCTGATTCGCACTCCCATGTGATCATCATTGTCAGGCACCCGTCCCGTGCACGAGGTCTCGCTCGACATGCCGTCTTACCTGGGCTATAAAAAGCACGATACAACGGACTGGCGCGTGTGCAGGCGGAAAGGGCCATAGAATGTTGCCCCGCGTTTCAAGATTCGAGTTCTGCGATCGATAGATCGATCGACACCAACGAAGAAAGCGACGACCAGTCTTGCTCTGATCTGGGCAGGCCGACACACAGGGATTGGCCCAATCACCTGGACTGCCCGCAGGACCGACCACTTTGAAAATCAGTGCCGCTGCCAGGATCTCTCCGCCACGTGCTATTCTTGGTCCTCCGCGCGCGGCTGGCTCCCAACTGCTTGCCTCCACTCGTCTATGCCGTCGTCGTCGTACGACGGCACACGACCGCCTCGGCGAGAACGCTCACCTCCTGCACAACGCGACACTGATCATACGTATGCATCACATCCCCATCGCGCTGTGCGTGATGATTGGATGCTGTCTCCCGGCGACGGCGGTCACGACGTGATTGACCGCCGCCCAGCGCCCCAGCCACGCGTAAGCTCTCGCGAGCTCAATCCATGCTTGGTGGGACGCGCCCCGTCTGCGCCAGCACCAGCTGCAAAGGGTGCACCAGGCTACAAGTGGCGCATGATGAAGTTGGAACGCACCTACGATATGGCTAAACAGCGAGGTGTACCTGTCGAGGAGGTAGCCGTGGAGCGCTATGGCAGTATGGATGCTTTTCACGAGGCGTGCGCTGAGCGGCAGTTTCTGGATGAGCGGCATCACGAACCAACGAAAAAAGCCGCGCCGCCACCTTCGTCCTCAGGCTTTCAACGGCCTGGGACTGCCCAGCAGCCGCCTCCCCGGGCTCCGCCAACGTCCACTTCGTCGCCCCTACCCCGTGCGACCCCTTCCATGGACGTGAACCAACTCAACCAACTTGAAGCGCAAGTTCTTCGTGCTGAGCTTCTGCAAAAGCCGGAGGCTGCCTCACTTCGTGAAAAGTGGGAGGCAGCACGGCAAGGCACGTCGGAGGAACGCGTGGAAATTGTCCCCGTCATGGATGGGCATGGACGTTTGTACGACCTAGGCTCGTCGTCGTCGGATCAAGATACGTCTCTTGCTGAGCTCGTTCGTCAGGAGCGATTTGGTGCTGGACGTGCGGATGAAAGAGACGCAGACGCTATGCTGGCTCAGCAAATTGCCGGTGACCGTGCCTTTGTCAATGACACAGACTATATGGATGACGAGGCCAGGCGCTTTGCGCGCAAACGCATGCGCGACGATGCCATGAAGAGACAGTATGCTATGGAGGATTTCGCGCGTACCAAACGTGCTCTGGACCAGTGTCCGTTTTGCTGGCAAGACGACGGAAGAACGCCGCCGCAAGCCACGATCATCTCGAGCGGCTCCTGCGTATACCTAGCTCTCCCTGATCGGGAGCCTCTCGCAGACGGACACTGCTGGATTGTCCCCATGCATCACCAGGTGAGCTCGTTGGATGTGGACGAGGATGGATGGACCGAAATCCGCAATTTTATGAAGTGTCTGTTGCGCATGGCCATATCTCGGAACCAATCGATGGTGTTTTTTGAGACGGTCATGTCCGTACGTGATCAAAAGCACACGTACATCGAAGCGGTGCCGATCCCAAACGACATTTTCGCTCAAGTGCCCGCGTACTTTTATTCAGGGCTCTCGGAGGTCGAGTCCGAGTGGTCGGACCACAAGCAGGTGATTACGTTCAGTGAACAGCGCCCATTTCAACACAGCATGGTTTCCCGCCTGCCGTACTTCATGGTGCAGTGGGACTATAAGGGCCAGCGCGGGTACGGCCATGTGATTGAGGAGCGGTATGGCGATCGACACCGCACGCGTCGGCACCGCCAATACGCATCGGACTACGAAGCACCTACATACGATGACGGTGATCACGTCGGTGGCACAGGATTCCCTGCGTACGTATGCACTACTCACGCTCAGCAATTTTGCGCACGAGATTCTAGGCACGATGCTGGACCTCGAGCCGCATCGATGGCGGCGACCCAAGCGCGTGGCAGGATCATCTCAGCGGGTGGAGGCATTTCGCGCCGCGTGGGAGCCGTTTGACTGGACGCGCGCGCTGTGACCACGGAGGATCCACGTGATGATCGAATTTTCCCACCATGCGAGGTAAAACTACACAGCGGCTCGAATGTCGGCCGAAAGTAAGCCAGCGACGGCGCCGCGTCGTTTTCTTCGGTGTAGACTGCGTCGACTCCAGTCCTTCCACCTTTTCCCTGTAGCCATGGTTCGCGGACCCAAGCACCACCTCAAGCACCTTGCTGCTCCCAGCTCGTGGATGCTGGACAAGGTATGTGAGCGCACAGACCGCGCAGACTAACAACGACAGCTGTCCGGCACGTACGCCCCTCGCCCTAGCACGGGTCCTCACAAGCTCCGCGAGGCTCTCCCTCTGGTGGTATGTACCGATGACGGCCATGGACGCTGCCCACTCGAGTCTTTGCATGGACGATGATCCAAAATCTACACATGCATGGCTTTCCTAGCGCTCATCAGCGCTGCGGACAACTCACGTTAGCGTCTGACTACATGCATGCTTCTTACCCCCGTCAGGACGGCAGCGTCTATGTGCCTCTCTGCATGAACACGTACTAACCTGACAGATTCTGCTTCGTAACCGCTTGAAGTACGCTCTCACGGGCCGTGAGGTCCTGTCGATCACGATGCAGCGCATCATCAAGGTCGACAACAAGGTGCGCACCGACCCGACGTACCCTACTGGATTCCAGGATGTGGTGTCGATCGAGAAGTCGGGTGAGCACTTCCGCATTCTGTACGATGTCAAGGGTCGCTTTGTCGTGCACCGCATCACGCCTGAGGAGGCTAAGTACAAGCTCCTCAAGGTCAAGCGTGTTCAGCTCGGTGCCAAGGGCGTGCCTTTGATTGTGACGCACGATGGCCGCACGCTCCGTTACCCTGACCCGCTCGTGCGCGTCAACGACACGGTCAAGTTTGACCTCGAGAACAACAAGATGGTCGACTTTATCAAGTTCGACACGGGTGCCCACGTCATGATCACGGGTGGACGTAACGTTGGCCGTGCCGGTCAGATTATCCATGTCGAGCGTCACCACGGTGGCTTTGACATTGTGCACGTTCGCGATGCCGCTGGCCGTGAGTTCTCGACTCGTCTTAACAATGTGTTTGTCATTGGTGACTCTGAAAAGCGCTGGATCTCGATGCCTCGTGGCGGTGGTGTCAAGCTCACGATCACCGAGGAGCGCGACCTGCGCTTGAGGAAGCAGAGCGAGGCTTGAACCTCGAGCGGAGTTGTGGGGCGCGTGCTGAGCTTATGTATTCCACATGCGCCCCTCGTAGCATGTGCTACATTGAGTATAGTGCGTCTAGCGGCCGCATGCCGCCTAGGCATTGGGCTTTGTGTATTCCTTAGTCCTCCAAAACCAATCGATGGCTTCGAACTGTGTCGTAGAGGGATCCCTGCCACGTGGCCCAAAAGAGGCACAGAGGCGACGCGTGTTGCGTGCCGCCGAATTGTTTTCTTGCCACTGATGAGTAGCGAAGCAGGCGAGGCGAGCCGACCCGCCAACATCAGCCGCGATGGCGAAAAGATTGTCGATATGGAATACTATGAGCTACTGGGCGTGCGTGGCGACGCGACGGAGCTTGAACTGAAGAAAGCGTATCGTAAAGCCGCCATCAAGAATCACCCAGACAAGGGTGGTGACGAGGAGACGTTCAAAGTGATTGGTGAGGCGTACCGTGTGCTGAGCGACTCCAATGAGCGTGCGACGTACGACAAGTACGGCAAGAAGAAGCCGACTGACGAAGTGGGCCTGAAAGAGGCCACAGAGATGTTTGGCAACCTGTTTGGTGGTGAGCGCTTTGTCGACTTGATTGGCGAAATTAGCCTGATTCGGGACTTTGGTCGCGCCTCGGAAATTATGATGACGGATGAGGAGCGGGAAGAGATGGAGCGCCAGATGAACGAGCACCTCAAAAAGTCGCCCGAGACGGTCACCGGTGCTGCAGCGCCGGAGGAAGAGTCGGCCGCTGCGGCTGCCACCACGTCGACCAAGCATGAGCGCCACAAGCACAAACTCACAGCCGAGCAGCGCGAGAAGCTCGAGGCCTTTGAGCACGAAAAAGCGGAAAAGGAGCAGAAGCGCATTGCTGACTTGACTGAGAAGCTCAAAGACCGTATTCGACCGTATGTTGATGCGCGACATCCAGGCGCGGACGATGACTCGGAGACGCAGTTGTTTATCAAGCGCATGAGCGAGGAGGCTGAAGACTTGAAGCTCGAGTCGTTCGGTGTCGAATTGCTGCACACGATCGGCAGTGTGTACCTGACCAAGAGCCATACGTGGCTCAGGACGAAGCGCGGCAACTTTTTGGGCGTGCCGGGCTTTTGGAGCCGCCTAAAGGAGCGCGGTGGCATGATCAAGGAGACATGGAATGTGATGGGCAGTGCCGTGAATGTACAGATTGGTATGGAAGAACTCGCCCGTCGACAGGAAAAGGGTGATCTATCGGAGGCCGAGCTGCAGCAGCTCGAGCAGGACGTGAATGGCAAGATGCTGCTTGCCACATGGCGCGGCACGCGTTGGGAAGTCACAGGCGTCCTCCGCCGTGTCTGCGACAATGTGCTGAACGAAAAGGGCGTGAGCGACAAGGTGCTTATCCAGCGCGCGCGCGCTGTCGCTCTGCTCGGGTCGATATACAGCCGCGTCGAGCCCGACGAGTCAGACGATGAGCGTCGCGAGCTGGAGCATCTCGTGGCTCAGGCCGCACAGAAGAAGAAGAAGAAGAGCAAGCGCAGCGCGAGTGGCGGCGGCTTCCACCGGTCCTAGACGCGCCATCGATTGCCACAGGCGGGGCAGGCGCTCCATGATGTATGGGCCGATGCCTGCCGCTCGCATCCCGTGCATGTGAGGGTATGGGTGCCGTCCAGCAGCGCCCACGTCGCGACGCATCGATCCAAGACGTGCTGCGCCGTGCACCGCGCGTACGGCGCGAGCTCAAACGCCATCGACGCGCCGCATGCGGGGCATGCCTCGTCCAGCTGCGGCGCACCTGCACGGGCCCAGTCTGCATAGGTGTCATGAGGTAATAGACGTTGACTGTAATGCTCCAAGCAGGTTCTTTCGCGGTCACCCGCTTGCTGTGCCATGCAAAAGAGCGCCGCTGCCACGCGTCGCGCGTACGCCGCGTCCTTTGCGTCGCTCTCCAGCAGAGCCGCCGCGCGGCACACGCCGCCGAGCCACGTCACCGTCCACGGCAGGCCCTGCAGGCCATGCGCCGCCGCTTCGTCGGCGGATGTGATGTGAACCCACCATGCCCACCTGTGCGCGTGGCGCAGCGCCTCGAGCCACGCCGAGGCGGCCGGCCGCGTCGTGAGCAGCGCATCGACACGGGCGTCAAGCTCGGAGACGCGGGCTTGCAGCTCGGTCCACAGCGCCTCGCACGCATCCTTGCCCCGCTCCTGACGCCACAGGGCCCATGCTCGCCAGGCCGACGCAGGCACGCCGTCCGTCGGCACGGGCGGCGGCGTCGGTGGCATGTGCAGCGTGAACGCGAGCTTGTGGGTGATGACGTACCGCCAGGGCGCATCCTCCTCCGCCTCTTGCAGCATGGCACACCATCCGGATGCATCGGTGGCGTAGCCCCAAAGACGAGGCGGCGCACACGGCTCCAGCGAGTCGCCGTCCCAGCCCGTGCCGTCCGACAGGATGAGGCGCGTCGCGTCGTGTCCGGCCGCATGCGATGCGTGCGTGTCTGCGCTGCGCACCGGGCCGTCCTTGTCCCACGCCCAGCATGCGCGAGGCGTCGCCCACAGCCACCGGCCACGCAGCTGTACGAGCCCTGAGACGTGAGCTGCGCCGACTCGGTGCGTCGCCACGACGCTCATGTCGGGCATGCGCAGCTGCACGAGGTGCTCACCCGCATGCACCACGACGTGTGTGCCCCACGAAATGGCACGCACACACCCAGGCACGACGCTGTGGGCGACATAGTCCCACGTGTCTTGCACGCGGAACAGCACCACATGCCCGCTGCGGGTGCCGATCAGGAGCCAGGCCGGCTCTGCCGCGTGTGGCTGCCATGCGAGACAGGTGCACTGCTGCACCATGTCGTCGTCGCGCAGGCGGGGCATCTCCAAGTCGCCCAGACACGTCGGTCCCGCATACAGACGCACGACGCGTCGTGTTTCGATCGTCGCCAACAGGCAGCTGCGCGCTGCGCTGGACGGCGACCATGCTGCGGCGTACCACGCATGCCCGCCCAGCACCATGCTCGGCACGACGGAGGCTGTCGGGTCCTCGTGCACGGGGTCTGGCGCATTCGCTCCTGGGCGCTCGCTCTCCCGGGGGGCGTCCAGGACCTCGTGCTCGAGGGCGGCGCCGACGCGCGGCGTCAGGATGTGCAGGGCCTCCTTCGTCACCACGACGACCTGGCCATCGTCCGACCACTGCAGGCACGCGCTCGGCGCACACGCTCGCCCCGTGGCCAGCGTCTGCGACGCGACGATGCACGGCATACGGAGCTAGAGGGATGGTGGCGCGTCGCTCCACATGCGCCGGGCCTTTTTTTGTCTGTCCTACACTACACATCCGACACGATGCCCTTGTCGTGCTGGGCCGTGTCCCACGCGGCATCGACGCGGTCGAGATACGCCTGGATTTCCTTGACCGTCGCTTTGCGGGCGGTGCGGATATCGTCCTTGTCGGTCGGAATGCCATCGAGTTGTAGGAGTTCACGTAGGAGCAGTTCCGACAGCTTTCGCTGCGCATACGGGATGCGCTGGCAGGGAATCGCGTCAGGCAGCGTCGCGGTCGCTGGCTCGGGGGCCGACTGGTGCGTGCCGGGTGGGGCGTCGGGCAGCGCGCGGATCGTGTCTTCGAAGCGCACGAGCTCCGGCACGAGCTCGGCGCGGCACGTGTGCGCGACCTGCTCGATCGTCTGCCAGTGCTGGGCCTCCTCGGCAGGGCCGGGCGTCGGCGGCGCGGCCTCCTCGTGCGGCGGCGGGTGCGACGCTCCCTCGGACGGCTGCGACGCGGGCGCGTCTCTGACC
>ERZ500978.173-NODE-173-length-33383-cov-6.090344_pt1 | contig 33383 bp, 23 predicted proteins | sample MGYA00248870_ERZ500978 | MGnify/ENA primary metagenome ERZ500978 (study PRJEB25958, sample SAMN03398513) | human skin metagenome | study: EMG produced TPA metagenomics assembly of the Human Skin Microbiome Metagenome (human skin metagenome) data set. | reverse complement strand
AAAGCGCCGTCAACACAGCGGGCACGCCCTCTGGATCAAGGTGGGTGATGGTCTGCAACGTGCTGAGACCTGTGCGGCACAAGTCGCACAGGCCATGTGATGCATTCTGGGGGCGAAACAGCTGGTACGCGATGTTAAATAGGTCGTGTACCAGGGCACTGACCTTGTGCTTGCCATGCAGAGGTGGCGGCAGGACCCGTTCGGCGGGAGGCGCAGACTGAGGGAGTTTCGTTGGGTTGTTCAGATCGTCCGGGAACCAGGTGCCATCGAGACGACGCACGGCAGGCCGTGGCTGAGCCGTGGGTTTCTTAGGCATGAAGTACATGGACTCAAACAAGCTCGTCGGGAACTTGGCATGGCCTGAAAACACAGGCCGACCAGACGCCTGGGACGACGCTGGTCCTGACGCTGCCGCTTCAGCTGCGTACTGGTGTGTACTACAGCACAGCAAGATCAGAATCACGACGATGTGGACAAGCAACCGCGGCCACATAGCGCCAAGCCGCGTCCAAGGACTAGGTGGACGCACGTCAAAGGCATCTCTTGTTATTCATGATGACGCTACCCAGCCTGGAGATCGATCGGGAGCTGGCCACAGGGACTGCCCCTCCCGCGACGTGATGCATCGGGCCTACGGGGGGAACGCGCCGCGTCGGCCTGGCTAGGTGCATACCCAGGCAGGGCTTGGCATAGGTGCAGATGTGGGTGCTGAGGGATGCAAACGCAGCGGCCCATGTCATGCGCACGCGACACAACATGACTGAGTTGGCACGTGGACGCACTCACGAACATAAGCAAGCGCGCGGTGGAGGAACGACACACCGCGATCAACACACCTGTGTGGCATGGGATGCGCTGGCCTTGTCCGGCGACCACGTGGCGTGATGGGTGTATCTTGGCACGCGCCCGTACAGGTAGTTAGTACCCCCTCTGCTCGTTGAAAGAGAGTCGTGGCGATTTGGAGCGGACAATTTATGCCGGCCGTGCGCGTCTTGCCGTGGGTGTCAGTCCAGCCGAGCCTGTTCGACGTGATTCACGATGTGCGATACGGCGTGCATGGCACGCATGGCAAGTACGAAGATGTGTGGGCGACTGTGAGTCTCGCGGCCCAAGGCACCCAGGCACCAGGTCCAACGAGAGAACATGGCACGTGGCGCGTGTCGCGAGACACGTCGCCAACACACGATCACGATGCGGACGTGTGCATATCGTCGCAGACACAGTCGATGTACATCGAGTCGTCGCATAGTGCACGTCTCATGGACCTTTCGTGCCACGGAGCCGTCGAGCTGGCACCAACATCCATTCATGTGGCGGCACACAGGGGGCATGTGGCTGTGCGAACGGAGGCCGGCACCGCTAGTTCATCAGCGCAGATCCTTCGTCTTTCCCCGCTCATGGACAATGTACAGCGGTACGCCATAGGTGCAGCAGATGGCGTGGTCTATGCCGGTGTGTGGGAAGGCGCTGCATCGCTGTCGACAGCGACATCGCCAGAGGCATGCACGCAAGTCGCTTGTCGTGGCCATCAAGGCGACATTACAAGTTTGCGTTTCTTTCCCAGCGCCCAAGTCATACTGTCCACATCGCTGGACATGCGAGCACGGATTTTTTCTGCATTGGACGGCACGAACCCTCGCACACTCGAAGGACATACACGAGCCGTGACGAGCAGTGCGATCCTTGGGCGTGGACGCGAAGTAGCGACAGGCAGCTGGGATGAGACTGTGCGTCTTTGGGACGTCGGGCAGAATACGACCGTGTCGACGTGGCATGTCCACGATGGCGTGTGCGCCCTGGAAGTGCTAGATGCATACACATCAACGCCGGAGGCACGTCATGGCGTGCTGTTGGCAGGGACCGACAGCGGGCGGCTGTGTGTGTGGGACGTGCGGGAACCGCCAAGAAAGACTGACGTGGACGACGCGGCTGTGCCAGTCCCGCACACACCTCTGTCACACACAGGTACAGCGGCGAATGCGCCTGTCCATGCCATGGACGTGCATTCCACGTCGGTGCTTGTGGGCATGGCCGATGGCGTCTGTGCGATGTACGATATGCGGCAGTGGACAGAGCCTGTGCACGCGTGGTGCCGGAACACGGCAAGCGTCACGGACGTGCGGATCGATCCGTCTGGCACCGCAGTCATGTGTGCGACGAGTGATGGATTGCCCTACAGTTTGGATCTGTCGACATGGGCGCTGCAAGAGTATACTGGCTGGGATACGGAGCGAACGACGGCCATCGAGCGCGATGCGCGGGGGCGCACGATCGTGCTGGGTCATGGCACATATGCATTGTACGATAAGTAGGTCTGGACAAGAGGCTCCTTGGGTCGTATGGGTGGAGTATGAAAGTGGCGGTGGCAGTGGCAATGGCAGTGGCAATGGGTACGGGTATGGGTATGGGTATGGGTATGGGTATGACATAGGAAGCAGAGGGACCCGGCCAGCGCACAGGTGAGGTGAGAAATGGTATACACATGCATCTATAAAAAGGCAAGGATGCAAAAGCGTCGATGGGTATCATGAGCGAGGCATGGCGCCAGGCGCATTCTCATCATTCGCAGCGTGCCACGGAGGCAGCGAGGAACGAATAGGAATCGTAGACTCTTGCAGGCAAGAGGGCGCAGGTGGCGCAGACGTAGCGCACGATGCAGGCAGCGCCGCATCCATGGCTCCTGCACCTGCTATCCGCACTGGCACGCTTGAGGCTGGTGCAGCTGGCACCATGGGAGCAGGAGACGCTGGTGAGATCGGCTTGGGCTCGTGCAGATTCATATCGGGGAAGAAGAATGAAAGTCCCAAAGCAGGGAGCTGGGTCACCACCGACAAAACACAGAGCCATTTCATCACATGGACCCAAGCGGCCGTGATCTCGGTGCGCATGGGCGTGCCAGGCGGATGAGACAGCACGGCCTCGAGGCTGCCCTGGATGTGCTCGAGCTCCGGCGCCGACAGCTCCGGCAGGCGCGAGGCTAGAGCCGGCGGTAGCACCGATTGGACGACGGCACTGGCCAGAGTCGAGCCAAGCGCAGCCCCCAAGTCGGTCGTAAGCAGCTCAAAGGCAATGACAGCTGCGATCTTCGACGGCTCGACAGCCACTTGCACGGCCACCTGCGTCGTTAGAGCGAGGGCGCCGCCGCCGATGCCTTGCAGGACTTGGCACGTCAGCAACGCCAGGGCCGAGTGGCCCACGGACCGGTAGTGGACCATGAGGAGGACGCCTAGCAGGCGGATGATGAAGCCAAAGAGCAGGTAGCGCTTGAGGCGCCGGGTGTAGGCCATGCAACTGCCAACGACCATGCCAGCGATCGTCGACGTGACATTCTGCGTCGTCACAAAGTACGCAGTAAGGCCCTGGTCCCAGTTCTTGAGGATCTGAACGAACGGCGACAAGTACGTCCAGGAGAGATAAAACCCCGCAAAGTCGAGCGCGGCAATCAGACACGTCGCACTTACACAAACGTTCGTGAGCATGGAGCGTGGAAAGAGCGGGGACGTCGTCCAGGTCTCCCACACGCCGAAAGCGACGAGGAGAGCCACACCCGTCGGCACATCCACTCGGTGGGCATGAGCCGCCTCGAAGATGGCTCGAGGTCCTTCGAGGGAGACCGGCAGGAGCAGGAGTGTCAAGCCACACGATAAAAGCAGCATGCCGAGTAGATCCATCTCACGCACGACGCGGCTCGCGGCTCGCTGCGGCAGCCAGCGGCGCGCGACACGCCGAGAGGCACGCCGGCTGCCGATGACCAAGAGACTTAACAGGGGCAGGGCCGCGATCGGCACGACCACGACCCACATAGCCAGGCCCAAGCGCCAGCCGCCGGTGCGTAGCGTCGTATCGACCAGCGGGCCGACCAAAGCAAAGTTGAGCACGTACGGCAGGTTCACAAGCCCAATAAGGAAGCCGCGCCACTGCGCAGATGACGTGTCGGCCATGATGATCGCGTGCAAAACACCGACGCCCGTCGCACCCAGAGACTGGATCAGTGTGCCGAGAATGAACGCGCGGAGCGAGGATGCAGAGGCCATCACTGCGTACCCGCCCGCATACATCGCGATGCATGACACTAGCGTCGATATGCGGCCGACAGCATCGGCCAGTCGAGCAAGCGGCGGCTTGGAGATCGCCCGCACAAGCTGCTGAGCAATCATAACAGTGCCGACGCTTGAGAGGGCCTGAAACTCGCTGCACGCATAGTTTAGGTACAGGTTGAAGGACATGGAGTCGAGGGACGCAGCGAGGGCGAGAAGAAAGATCGCCGAATACAGCAGCAGGAGCGTATGTGTGTGTTCGCGCTCGCGCGTGTGGCTTGTGCGTAGTGAGATGAGGGGTGTCTCTTCCATGACCGTTTCGATGTGGGCGCTCCAGGACTGCATCGCATCATGGACCAAGTGCGTGTGGTCCAGGGCCGAGTCGCTTGCATACCGTTGAAAGGGAGAGCGCGACGAAGTCGCCGCATGTTTCGACGGTGTGACAAGACACGCTGGATGCATCGGTGATGCATGTGACATGGAGTGCGTCGACGTGGGTTGCTAGGATACAGCGTGCTGCTGATCCGTGTGTACGTGGTCGTCTGTGTCCAGCCAGCGAGACAAGCCACCAATTCGACAGGTACGTGTCTGGATCGTCAGAGCGAAAAGGAAATGGCGTTCCACGGAGTTGACCGCCCCGTGTGCGGCAGCTACGTTAGTTCCCTACCCCTGTCCCTTGGTGGGCGTACTCCAACGGAACGACAGATAGAAGCTCAGCTCGCTGGCTCAGCTTCCTGGCTCGCTCGTTAGGGGTATTTCTGCTGAAAACTGCGAGGACGAGATGAATTGACTAGCGCTTGTTGGAGATAAGAGCTGCTCGTGTCGTGATGAGAGCGTGATTTTACGCCCGTCCAGCTATTATTGCTAGCCTACGTGTCGAGTATCTAATCTGATACGCTCGCACGCCCGCACGCCCGAACGCCGCGTCGCCGCATCCTCCCAGCCGCCGCCTCAAGCACCGACAGTATGCTCACGTGATGTCATCGTCCTACTTGTACGGCGACGTGGGGGAGCGTGCAGCAAGGAGCTAGATGGTTGGTTCGTGCGGCGAGCTTTGCTACGGGACGTGCATGTGCGCGAGGAAAAGAAACACATTACAAGACACAAAGGGATGGGACCTACGAGTCGTCATCATCAATGCGTGCGTTCAGAGCAGCAGCAGTGGTGTTGGCGGTAGCTGCGGAGTCGGTGTTCGTGTTGGTGTTGTTGTGGGTGTGAGCGTGGGTGTGGGTGTGGGTGTGGGTGTTGGACGAGGTGGACGCCGGCGCCCTCGTGCGCTGGCGCCGGCTATGAGAGGAAGATGGGTTGGCTGCAACGATCGCAGCAATTTCATCCACGACCTTGCGCACGGCCTCTTCGGGGCCCAGCACTTTGATCACTGTCGCAGGCTCTGCCTTCTCCAGGTCCGCCGCATTCACAGGTGCGCCAAGCTGCGCATACTCGCGCCAGGTCGGCATGATCAGCTGCACGCCCAGCTCCGTCTGCCATGGCGTGTACTTGCGACCACCACGAGCCATCAGCTGGTTGTGCAAGCGTACAGGCGCTGGCGCGCCGTACACGACGCGGCTCGCAAGGAACTGCGCCTCAGACTCCAGGACCGCTGCGATCTTCGCCGCCAGGTCCTTCGGTGCACGCACGAGCACCTGGTCGCTGTTCGTGCGTGGGAAACGCACCATCTGCGTATGCGACTTGGGATCGGATGGGCCGCCTGCACGCTCGATGAGCTCGTGAAGGCGCTGGCCACCAGGGCCAATCATGTGCCGGTGGAACGCTGAGGGCACCGTCACGTGCAGCTCCGCCTCGCTCTCGACCTCCTCGACAATCGCCTGGATCATGGCCTCGGCCGCTGCCACAGCCTCGTTGGAGCCACGCAGCTGGAGCAAGGTCGTGGGCTTCTTCGCGTCCGACTGTGGGTCCACGTCAATGTCCGCGCCAGACTCGAGGCGGATCTGGTTGATCGTCGCACCCGCGCGACCGAGCACCCGAGCAATAGCGCGCGTCGGCAGCACGAGGACCTTGGTATTGTTCCGCTCTTTCTCGTACTCAAGCAGCTCCAATAGCTCAGTGCGTGCCTCAGCGACGCCCTTGCGTCCGCCGCGGATGCTCACTTCGTCCGGCTTCAGCCGTGCATCGTGGCCGTGCGGGAAGTTGATGTGCACGTCGTACTTGTCCTGCAGACGCGTTACATACTTGCCGCCTTGTCCGATAAGCGCGCCATGCATGTCCTGGGGGACCTGGATCGTCTGTGTGACCTCGTCAGCGAGGCGCTCGACCTGTGCACTGAGGCGCGCCTTGGCCTCCGCGACACATTCCTTGCGCCCGACGATCTTGATCGGCACGGGCTTCGTCCGCGCCACGCTGGAGCTCGCGCCCTCGTCCGGCTCGGCAATGTCAAGCTTCACGCCCAGGTCCTCGCGCAGCTTCGTGATGCCGGCGCCGCCACGCCCAATCAGGTGTGGCACAAACTTGCCCGGCACACTCAACTCATCGACAAACCCATTCACAATACTGTCCTCCTCGGCGTCCTTCGCAATGCGTTGGATCTGCGCAACAGCACGCGCGACAGCCTCACTCGCACCACGCACGACAATCGAGTCCTCGGTCAACGGTTCCGCTACCTGCTTCACGGGCATGCGGCCGCCCAGCGACACAAGGAGGCGGTCGTCGCCGATGATCGCGTTGAGCACCGTGCGATCATGGCCCAGGATCGCGCCGTGGTACTTGCTCGGCACACGCAAGTGCTCGGTGCGCAGGTCCGCCGCCTGCGCAGCTGTGGCAACAAGCTCTGCACACACACGATCCAGCTCAGCGACACGCTCCGACTCCGACACCGTCTGGCCTGGACGGAACACAAGCAGGACATCGTCGCGCCCAGACTTTTCAGGCGGCAGCATCACATCGACGCCACGGGCCTCATATGCTTTGATGTGCTGCCCCTTCTTGCCAATCACAAAGCCATGCGCGAGCGGATCAATCTCGAGCATGCGCACAGACGACGTGTCGAGCGAGCGCAGCTGATGCTCAATCGTCTGCGCGATCCGACGCGCCGCTGCAGCATCCTCGCTCACGACTTCTACGAGTGCAGCTGCATGGGCATTGTCAATTGCAGATGCGCGCGGCATGAACACCTGCACGTTGTCTTCGCGCGGCGCATACGTGCTGAGCCACTGCACAAGCCGCTTCAGGTGGGCGGCGTCCGCATCAGGATGCATGCTGCGCATGTCCATGGTCTCGACAGCGACGGCATTCACACGGTCCATCGCAGCCGTCAGAGCATGTGGCAGCTGCGTTTGTGGACCCCGGATCATCACCGCCTCCGAGGAATCATGCACGGGCGGCAGCTCGACGCTGCACTGCGTCGAAGCAAGGATGTCCGCAGCACTGTCGCCCACAAGGAAGGCATGCTGCCGCTTGGATATGTTGAAGCTGAGCGTGCGGAACGAGCGGCGCATATCCTCAACCTGCGCCTCGATCGCTCGTACGACCTGCGGCACAAGCTCCCGCTCGCCACTTACGACAATGACGCCCTCGCGCTGCGGCGGCGGCACCTTGACCGACACCTCGCCGCGGCCCTCTTGGCTCATGAGCTGCGCAGCACGCACGCCACGTGGGCCATGGATGAAGGGGAACCAAGCAGGCTCGACGTGCGTGAGGCGCTGAGTGATTTTCGACGTGCGCTCAGCCACAATGTCCTGGATCCTGGCCTGCGCATCGTGTGCATTGAACGTGTCACCGTCGATGGTGATTTCAATCTGCTCGCCCAAGAGCGGATCGCCCAACGCATCCGCGTCAGCATCGGACGAGGACATGGCCGCTTCTTTGGCGGCACTCTCGTCCGTGGAGCGCGGTGGAATATGTATGCGAACACCCGTCTCGTCCGTGATCGCACGAATGTTCTTACCGCCAGCACCAATGACAAACGCACGCAGCGATGCAGGAATCAGCATCGTGAGCGTCACGCGTTCAGCCAGCTGCAGCGTCAGTTCCCGCTTCGCTTCGAGCACAGCTGCTTCCGTAGGCCCCTTGATGATGAACATGGTGTGGCCCGTTTTGCGCGTCGTGCTAGCCTCGATCTTCACAGATCGACACTTTTGCTGCACGCGCTGGAGGAGGGTGCTGAGCTTCAGCTGCTGCTCGTCAGAGAGGCGCAGGGACACGGACGCTTGATGCGTCACTCGCTGGAACACCGGCGTAACGCCAGCTGCCGCATGCGAGGCAGATCTCAGCGCCGACCACGCGCCGCTGCTGCCAGCTGCAGCCTGGCCTGGCCGCCCAGCCGCACGGCTTTGGGCATGCGATACGCCAAGCGAGGGAAACATGTCTTCGGACGTGCTTTAAAATAAATTAATAAATAAACCGCTGTTAGTCTCCCTTCTTCATCACCCTTCATAGGTACGTACACATCAGGACGCTGCGTGAATGCCGATCTTTGGCCGCCATTGCCGCCGCTAGCCTTCGTCGGCACAGCCACACTCTCAGACTCACCCAGACTGGGGAAGGGATCGGCCATAGGCGTGCCGAAAAGAGGCGCAGCGGCCTCCGCAGCTTCTGGCTTAGGAGCACCTGCCATTTCTTGTTCCCACAAGTATGTTGGTATGGGAGACGTATGTGCTCGCTTGTGTCAAGAACGGATCTGTTGCTTAAGGGCTCGCTGGCCTGCTTCGCCAACGTGCGGGTGCCAGCAGCACGGTTGGTTCGTGTTCACGTGGGTCCCAAGCTTATGCTGAGTCAGCTTGTGCCACACAGCGCATAGCGCATTTGTTCGGGGGCCCTCCGTTGCAGTGAGATGTGGAACTCGGCTGCGTGACGAGAGCGGCAGAACGTGGAGGGGCGGGCGTTCTTGCATGTAAGCAGCGCTGCGTGTACGTACGTGCGTGCGTGCAAGAGGCTTCTTCGAGCCCGGTTCGTGTGCATTTTGATGCATGTACATACACACCTCCATTCGAAGAAAAGGACGAAGAAGAAAAATAATTCCCATCATCCCCTTGCCATTTTCGCACTGCTGCCGCTCTTACGAAAAGCGGGTGGGGGGAGGGCACGGCCGACGGAAGAGAGCGATCTGAATGATTTTCGATCCTTGGAGGCGAGCGAATGGCTGAGGTTCCACTTTTCTCCACACAAAGAATCGAGTTGCTAGCTGGCTGGCTCGTCCGCTGGTTGGTTGACTGGCTGGTGGCTGGTAGCTGGTGGCTGGTGGTCGAATATCTTGACCAAGTGACGACCAATTGTCGCAGATAGAGCCCTGAAACAAACGGCTTGTTACAGCCGTGGAGTGTGAGTGACGCTGGGGCGTGTCGCACCAACAACTCCCGAAACCAAACACATTCACGCCTTGCAAGACTGAGCGCAGCTCGCGCGTTCCTACCATACCATCGACGAGCTTGATGGTGGGTGTGGCAGCGGCGGTCTCATCGACATTATGCCCACAAGAAACGCCACCCACGCTATGTCGAGCAGCAGCAACAGCATCATCATCATCATCTCCCACACCTGCGAAAGCGAAAGCCATAGCGCAGAACCAATCGCACCACAAAGGATGGCGCTTGAGCTACGTCCGCCACACATACTCGCTCTTCTTCCTTTTTCTAGCCTTCATGACGTTAATGCAGTACGCACCATGTGCGCATGCCGAGAATCAGAACAGTAATAGCGGCAGCATCAACACCAATGTACTTGCAAGGAACCGAACGTTGTACACATCCAGTGTTGCCTATTGCGGAGCGCCAACTACCGTTTTTTTAAAACGCTTGGATCTCCGATACAAGGGCGATGAGCAGCAGTTCGACTTCGATGTGCAAGTCTCATCGACCAGGGGCGATGAGGACTTTGATATCATTTTCGACCTGTATGTGTATGGCCGCAAGTACATCACCGTACATCAGGACCTGTGCAAGATCGGCAATGGAGAATTATGTCCTATTCCTAAGTACAATTTCACAGGATCGTCGCATATCAAGGTGCCAGACTCGTTCGCAGCCAAGATTCCTAACATTGTCTTTGATGTACCAGACATTGAAGCGTTGGCTATGCTCAAACTGTACGACCAGCCCACCCAAAACCTGTCAGGCTGCCTCCAGGTGCAATTGTCCAATGCCAAGACCGTTGACCTGCCGGATATCACGTATGGCCTCGCGGCTTTCGTCGCAGCTGCCGCGTTGGCATCGCTCGTGACAACGGGATGGTCGCACTCGCTATCGTCACTTCAGTGGCGCATCGTTGACATTGTCACGACCATCCAGCTGACTCCGATGGTGTCGATGATCACCATGATTGTGCCACGGGTGATCCACGTTTTTTCTCTGCGCTTTTCGTGGATCATGGGCCTTGTCCGAATCGAATCTATTTACGAATCCATCCTCGACTCGCGCAAAAGCACCGGCAGCGACGACGTTCATCTGGTGTTTGGTCAGCTTATGGAGGCCGAGTATAGCCGGCTAGCGAACTATTACCCTGCGTCGGTGCTGAATGCAAATCAGAGTGCCGAGATCCTTGATGTAAATGGCATCTCGTCGCTGGATCTCCATACCTTGCAACCCCGCAAGCTATACGCGCCTAATACAGGCCCGGGTGGCGAGCTGGACCCGGGTGGTGCCGGAGACAATGTCGTGTGGGCTGTGTCAATGAATGACTTCGACCAGTCCGGCGTTTTTTACTATACAGAGTCGCTCAACATCTCGCCATACAGTGCGTTTTTGATTGCGCTCGTGTCCTGGCTCCTTGTCGTGTGCATAGCACTGTGCATTGGCATCCTCGTCGCTGGCTTCGTGGGTTTCTTGTCCAAGCGGGACCGGCTGCACAATCTGCATCGCTTGTATTTGCAGTTACTCAGGCCGACTCTCCTCCGTGTATACGAGTGCGCAACACCACCGCTTCTGACTCTGGCGTTGTTCCAGTTCGTCAATTCTACCTCATGGCTCTCTCACTTCATTGCCGCTCTCACCTGCTTCGCCTTGGCGTGCCTTTGGTCGATTATCTTCGCCCAGCAGTATGTACAGGCACGCCGCGCAGGTGCCGAGTCTCTCTACTACATAAGGACTTGGCCGTGGGATATGACGTCAGCCGCCCTCCATATTGGCTCTATGTCGCATCCATGGAAGCCCCGGTACTGGTGGTTCTGGTTCCTCATGCTAGGATGCGGTTTCCTGCGCGCTTGCTTCGTGGGCATCCCTCAAAAGCACAACTATGGGCTGCGACAATCTGTCGGTCTCCTCACGATCGACGTTCTACTTCTGATCGTTTTCTTGGTCTGTCGACCCGCACGTGATGTAAAGAACAACATTGTCCAGTGCATTTTGTGTATCTTCCGCGTAATTGCATGGGCGCTGTGCGTGTCGCTAACTACAACAGCAAATGTGTGGGGCATTCCTCGTGCAGTTCTTGGCTTTGTCCTCTTGGCTGTTCTCGCCCTTCCGATTGTGTTTTTGTTCTTAGTGTTTCTTTATGAGGTGGTGGAGGCACCTCTGGCCAAGAGCCAAATTTGGTCTCCCGACCATTTGGAACCAAGGATCCAAGAGCAAGGCGAAGAAGACTGTACTGTGACAACTCCTCTTGTCGCGAGCCAACAAAAATTCGAGTGATGATGATGATGATGATGATGATAAGTGTAATACGGTGGGGTGGGCACATTCGTCTATGCGGTTTCCTATTCACGTTAAGAGAATGCGTTGGTTCATACGTCCTCTCTGCGCCTGACCTATCTCTGTCACTTTTCCTGTGCCCCCTTCCCGACCACCCTCACGGTGTGCGACTCGTCTAAGCCAGCTTCATAAACGCTACCTGGCTCTTCCTACCTCCACAAAGCTTGTAGTATAGCTAGGATATGTAGAGTTTCCAACTTGTACATACAGGTACGACAGCCACTTGGTACTGCTGCATGACCTTGTATGCATGCGCCGTCGATGACGCATCCACGCCACGGACGCAGTCCTCCAGAACAAGCGTCCGGAAGCCAAACTTGGCAGCGTCAACCGCTGTGTGGCAAACGCAATAATCTGTGGCCAAGCCACACACGACCACCGTGGATATCGGCTCGCGCGCTCGATGCAATATGGACGCCAATTCCGTGAACTGTACGTAATTCGTACATGCAAAGCCAGAGTAGCTATCAATGCGCTTGTCTGTGCCCTTATGCACGTAGTGAACAGGAACACCAGAAGTACAGCGAGCATCTAGCGCGGCTTGAATTCGTGCATGCATCTGAGAGCCTCTTGTTCCTGCAACACAGTGGTCAGGCCACATCATTTGGTCAATTGATGCGCTGGGATCATAGGGATGTGGCACACGGTGGGTTTGGAAAGGTTCCCGCCCGTGCACGGACGCAAACGAGACATGGTCTGACGGATGCATGTCTTGTGTTGCTACGATGCAAGTCCAATCATACTCGTTGATGAGACTCTCGATTCGAGGCACTATAGCTGGCGCGTCGCGAACAGATACTGAACACGTTAGAAATGAGAGTCCTTTCGCACGTGGCACCGCGCAGCTAGTCTACTTACACGCGCCATCGATAAAGTCGTTTTGCACATCCACGATCAATAGTGCAATTCCGGACTTTGGTGGTGCAGACATCAAGTTGGCTCTTGCTGCGAGTGTGGAAAGAGCCCGCGCTGGCAAAGCCCATACTTCACGATTGGCGCGTGCGCACTGGCACGGTGGAGGAGCCGAACAACTCAAAAAAAAATAAAAATTTCAGCGGAGATCCATTAAAAATGGGAAAAAAGCGACAAGAACAGGATTCGAACCTGTGCGGTCAGAGACCAAACGCTTATCACCAGTCGGTGTAGAACCAAGTTCTAGGCGTTCCCGTTAACCACTCCGGCACCTTGTCGTGCTGTTGGGAATCGGACGACAAATATAATATTTAGTTATTTCGAATGTCTGCCGATCATGCTTCAAGCCTACAACACACGAAAAAAAAATTTGTTCACATTTCGATATTCATAATCTCCTTGCGTTTGGTTCATTCATATCCCTACAGTTCCCAGGCGTGGGTACGCAGGCGACACACTGTAACTGCTGGCACGAACAGGCGGCGGGTTATGGATGCTGAGGCATACTCATTGTATGAAGTTCTCGAACTCGGAATGGCGTCTGGCAACGACGGTACTGGACGGCCACAATCGAATCCGAGCGACGCAGCATGTTAGAGTAGTGGGCCGTGGACTGTGTGCATCCGCGCGGTGTACGGCACCCATGGAGCATCAAGCGTCTCTGGCGGGGTCGAACCAGCAGATGTACAGTCGCGAACACTTTGGCACACAGACCAATACATATGTCTTCCACACAGGCGCGTATGGCATACCGAAACCTCGACCCCGACGCGAAGGAGCTAGAAGAACGAAGCCAGCGCACCAGAGCAAGGGACTTTTGGCGCCCATAGCTGATTTCTTCTTGGGAACAAATGCGTCGACCACGTCCAGGGCCCAGGGTGGCACTGCGAAGGAGGGCAACGACGACGATGACCATGACACACCGCATCCGCTACCGTCGTCACTTGCATACCTGCACGGCAAAGGATTGCAGTCGGCTATACGGAGCGACGGTCGCATCGTCAAGACACGACTGCAGAGCAAGGACGTTGGCGAAGATGCATACTTTCTAAAAAACGATGCCATGGGCGTGGCCGATGGTGTGGGTGGATGGGCATCCAGAACACGCGCGGACGCATCGCTATTTTCGCGATTGCTCATGCACTTTTGCTATGCAGAGTTGTACAGACAGGATCAGGCTACGCAAGCGTCATGGGATGCGCAGGAAGTGGAAGACGCGCAGAGCGCGTGGTTCAACTGCCATCCCGTGGACATTATGCAGACGGCATGGGAGCGGTGCGTGCGAGCGTCGAAGCGCGAAGGGATCCTTGGTAGTGCGACGGCACTGATGGCCGTCCTACGTGGAGACGAACTGCGCATCGCCAACATGGGAGACTGTGTGCTGGTGCTTATCCGTGATGGCGAGCTCCTGTTTCGCAGTGCTGAGCAGCAACACAGCTTCAACTTCCCATTGCAACTGGGCATGATGGACGCAACGATCGAGAGTGTGACACTATCGAGCGCGCTGTGCATGCACCGGAGCGGTATGATTCCCGACGGTGCGACAGACTATGAACTGCCAGATGTGAATGAGAAAATGAGCGACTACATCCACTCGTATGATCATGTGGGAAGCCAGACTGAATTTGACACGCCTAAAAACGATGCAGGACATTGGGCACTCAAGGTGCAGCCGGGCGACCTTGTTATCATGGCGAGCGATGGCTTGTTTGATAACCTGTTTGACGATGAAATCCTCGATGCTGTGCATGATGTGATGGCTCTGTATCCGCCGGACGATCTACAGGCCATGCAGATGCACCTACCAGGCGTGCTGTCGGAGAAGCTGTGCCACATGGCACGCGGTGTGATGGATGATCCCCGCACGATTTCAAGCCCATTCCAACAGCATGCGAATGAAGAAGGTATCTACTATGTCGGTGGCAAGAACGACGACGTCACTGTGGTGATCGGTATCATTTCTGAGCAGAGCGACGTGCTTGGCTCGCGCGCGCTGTCGTCGTCCTCGCCCCCCGACGACGCGCGCCAAGGATGAGAGGATGACACAGTAGTCACGCTGGTGCGTTGTTGTCGCCGCCCACAACATGCTGACCTCATCCCACTAGGCCACACCCATTCACTCCATAATCTCGCTTGTACCTAATAGATTCTTTGTAACAACACCAACTCATCGCTAATTTGTCTGTCGCACACCACACGACGGGTGGATTTTCTCTCGCGAGCGTGAACACACACTGGGTTCAGAGAGCGTGAGTGTGGGCCGCGGAAATAGCGCCAAAGAGCGAGCGTGTTGCGCTTTGTGATTCGAAGCCACAGCATGTCCAGTGCATCAACAAGCCGCGTCACCCTCGATGAACTGCGCGACGAAAAGATTCAAGAGTGTGAAGCACAACAGCGGTACGTGTGATTGTGTGGTGTGAGGGACCACGAGCTAACACGACATGTAGTGCCACAGCAGCCTCGCACGGCACCTGCGTGCGGCAAATATTGTACCTACTCAACAAGGTAGAGTCGGACGATGATGCTACAGCGGCAGCAGGGAATGCGCCTGCTTCGGAGCCCATCCTTGATGAGTGTGATGCACAACTGCCTCACGACGGGTTGCCGAAAGAAACTGCCTATTTGTTGATGAAACGGGTACTGCGTGTGTCTCAATTTCTTCGTGAGCGCGCGTTGCATGTATTGAAAGATGCACAGCCAGTGTCTGAGGCCTCGGAAGCCAGTGTCGAAGCAGCACCAACGCCCACAACGGGTACGACTACGTCTGCGGTAAGCAAGCCGGTCGAAACGAAAACGCCAGCTTCCGCCGAAAGGTCTAGTGTTGACATCGATGCAGTCCGTCGTGCGCCATCGACTGCCGATTCGACCAGCAACACGGCCACGAGATCAACATCCCGGCTGGATCTCCCCGCATCCGAGCCGTTAGGTGTGCAAGCCGTCAAGCCACCACTGCCGTACGCGGCCCAAGCACATGCTCGTGGGCCAGTCCGATTACCGCCATCGCCCATGCCTCGCCCGGTCGAATGTGAAGCGACACTGCCGGCCATGACGCCGCCTCCAACTCTGCAAGCGCTTGCGCCGAACCCGCTCTCAGTCACGTATGCATCGTCACTGCGGCCACTTCCACCCGATCCATCGCGACGTATCACCGGCATCGGGACAGGTGGCGGATCCGTGCACCACCGCACAAGGAAAAGTGCACAGCGACCAGGCAGCGTCGGTAGTGGCAGCGGCAGCTATGTAGCCGGCACACCGAGTGCGAAAGCCGTGCAGAAAGCGAGTTCCCTTGCCCCTGACCTGTGGCGGTGGCAAGTACGGATCCAGGCCAGCTCAACGGCCAGCCTCGTCCGCAAAGCAAGCAAGTGTTTGTTGACAGGCGATTGGAAAGTAGCATTTGCAGAGCAAAAGTTCTTGCGTGCCATGATGCGGATCGAGGAACTGAAGCAGGAAGGCCACTGGAGTTTCCGTCAGCCAAAACGGATCAAAGGCCCTGTCGAGCGCAAGACGCATTGGGACTATTTGCTGGAAGAGATGCGCTGGATGCAAACGGACTATCGAGAAGAACGCAAATGGAAATTGGCTGTCGCTTACGAGCTTGCGCACCAAATTGCTCAATGGCACCGATCCACACCTGAAGAGCGCATTGCCATGTGTGCACCACGGCGGATGTACAAGGATTTGCAGGAGCCTATGGATGTGGATAAGAGCTGCTACCCGAGCATTCACAAAGAGGCATGCCCCGATGTCGATCGCCAAGCCTCCTCACACGGTGCGTATGAGAAACGCGAGAGAGAAGAATACGGTCCACAGTCGACTGTATATGCAGTCGAAACCAAGAGCCAAAGACATGCAGACGTGAATGTCGATGTTCGCGGGCCTGACGCTCATGCCGAAGGACCAAAAATGGCAGCAATGCATGAACAACCGAGCCAGGGCGAGCCTCACGGCGCGTTGAGTGCGCAGGAAACTCCAGCTGTGCATCATGCCGGCGCTCCCCAACACATCAACAAGCCGCCCAGTGCGAAAGGGAAGAACGCCGTTAGCGATGCCGATGCTGATGCCGATGCAGAAACAGATGCTGACGGCGAGGCTGACGGCAAGGCTGACGGCAAGGCTCATCGCGACAAAGACATGCATGCGCGTAGCATGCCCAGCATCACATACCCAGAGAGTGATATGCCACCAACGAACGAGACGCCTGCTCTTCGTTCACAGGCAGACAAAGAAGTGACACTCGTCGACAAGCTTCCGCTAGCGCTGGTGACAGCGATCCGAGCGCCGATCTTCAGTCTCGACCGAACGACCACAAGTGTGTCCCCATGGTCGCTCCTAGAGACACTCGATCCCCAGACCAGTGCTGCGCTCACTCAGATGGAGCAAGCGCCGACATTGCGTGCTGAGGAGCTGGACTTTGCCAAGCTGTTTCCCGAGCTGCCCCAGTATTCACCGCCCCATGCGTCGGATGATCCTGCGTCGCAGAAACGCCGAGACGACTCCCATGCACCACCATCGCGCCTTGTACATGTGACGCGGCTCTTGGACTCTAGGCCTGTGCTTGTTAGCACACTAGATCCAGCCAACTACCACGAACATGGACTCTGGGTCAATGCAAGTGAGTGGGCGGAGCGTCTGCCGTCTGTGCCAGAAGGACTTGGTCCTGGAGCAGTGCCGCCACATTTCGGCATACAAGCGCCAGGCTCTTTGCTCTTCGCTCGACGGTCAGGCAAAGTGTCTCGTGAACACACCATGCTGGCTTTGCATGCTGGCGGACCACCTGCGCCGCCCGCACGGCCTGAGTCTCGTATTGAGCAGCTTTCATGGTCAGCGGACGACGATGCATTTGTCCAGGCACTTGCGAAGCAGTATCGCGACCATTGGGCACTCGTGGCAGACGTCTTTAATTCTGCACGCCTCGTGCTGCCGACAGAGAAACGCACGGCGTGGGACTGCTATGAACGGTGCAAGTGGCTGGCAGATGAGCAACGCGCGCAGCGGCCACCGCCCAAAGACACGAAGAAGCAACACCGACAGAACCTGCTGGATACCATGCGCAAGTGGGCCAAGCGACGTGAGCAGCTCCAGCGCCAGGCGGCTGCGACGGCGGCTGCCAATGCACAGACGAAACGTGCGTCCTTGGCGGCTCATGATACGCATACGCAAATCAAGATGTCTGCTACACCTACACCGCAAGCTCTCAGCATGCTCAAGACGGAGCGAGACCAAGCAGCGATTCGCCAGTTCTTTGAGCAGCAACGAGCGGCGCAATTCGCCCTGGCTCAGCAGCAACAACAACAGCGTATGCAAATCGTTCAGGCCCAGGCGCAAGCTCAAGCTCAAGCTCAAGCCCAAGCCCAGGCTCACGTCCAGGCTCATGCTCAAGTCCAAGCCCAAGCCCAGGTTCAGGCTCAGGCTCAGGCTCAGGTTCAGGCTCATACCCATACACAGACGTCGTCCAGCGATGATCAACAGCAGCGCCCGGCCACGTCAGTCTTGTCATCAGCCACCTCGCCAACACCACCAGCTGCACGCTCGCCTGTTCCAGCGACGCCCAGCACGGCGCATGCATCAGTGCCTCGGCCTTCAGTCACACAGATGCCGTCAACGCCCTCGCCTGTCCAGACGCAGCAGTACCTGGCGGCACTGACCGCGAATCAAAATGCCGCGAAACAGCATCCTATCATGGTGGCTGGTCAGTCGATGCCATTCGCTCGGACGGGTCAGCCAGTTTTTGGCATCGACACATCCTCGGCCTTTGGTAATAGCAGCAGCACATCGAGCATAAAGAACGCCACTTCCCAGGTCCAAGCGCCGTCAGCGGCACCTGGTACGAATGCGCCTCGCCCACCGCAGCCCATCGTGATTGCATCGTCATCGCCATCGTCTCAGACAGCTCGATTGAATCGCTCTTCTTCTGCCGCCATCGATGCACGTCCGCTAGGATTCCCTGGCTCTGCAACACCCACTGGCACTGCTAGTACATCGGCTCCTGGCTCGGTTCCTGGCTCAGTTCCTGCACATGATGCTTCCTCGGGTTCTGGCACTGGCGCTGCCTCCACACCTACCGGTATCACTGGGGCTACTGGGACCGCGGGACATGGAATGCCTGCTACTCCTTTGACGCCGAATAGGACAGCGATCGCGATGAATGGCGCTCATGTCCAAGGCCGGCCAACCACTTTCACAGCTTCGATGCCTTCTAGAGCCACACCATCTCCTGCTACTGGGATGTCACCCGTAGGCCCAGCGCCTGCACCGGCGACAGCACCGCCCAACTTGCATGCTCTCCAACAGCAATTGGCCATCACCCTCGCTGCATCGCATCTGAGTCAGGAGCAGATCAATGGACTTGCGATACAGCTGTACAAGCAAGCTCAGCATCAACAGCAGCAGGCTCAGCAGCAAGCACAGCAACAGGCTCATCCGCATCCTCAACAGACTCCACCGACGGCCCACCCTCATCCGTCGTACCAACCTCAAGTACTTGCCCAGCGACAGGGAGCCACGCAGCAACAAGGCGCCCAGCCACAACGCGCAGGATACGAGGCACAGGGAGCAGGCTCATTCGCTGGCACCAACACATCACGTTATGTGACAATGCCACAAGCGACAGCATCCATGGGGAGCCTGAATGTAACGCCTGCATCGCCTATTGTGCCAAGCGGCCAAGGCGGCCAAGGCGCTCAAAGCAGTCAAAGCAGTCAAGGCGGTCAAGGCGGTCAAGGCGGTCAAGGCGGCCATGGGGCCAACAGTCATCAAGGAACACCGTCACCACATCCCTAGACCATTACGTTCACTACATAGCATACCACAAGGCAATTGTCCCTAGCACGATCAACGCGCATAGCCAGCTCGGATCAAGCGGCCGCCGTACCGTCGACACCGTCGCCGATGACGCTGGGCCGGAAAATCCCTGAACACCAGCTTTTTGATTCACTGTCTGGAGGAACTCTGTACCACACAGCGAGCGAGCGTGATCATAGATTTCATGTTGCGACTTGAGCACGTCAGAATTCTCCAGGCCAAGCGCATACGGCGACGTCAGCTCAAACGCAATGTACGCGGCCAGCACGTTCTGAGAGCATTCCGTACAGAGAGACGACTTATCCGATGACCCAGAGAGGAAGAAAAATGCCTGCTGTGGCTCGACTCCTGGCAACTGAGTTGTATTTGTGCTCGAGTTGCTGGGTGTCTTGGCAAAAGACACATTGCGGCTGCGTGGAATACTCTCCAGCACACGTTCCCAATACTCGTCGCTGTACACGTCAGCAACGATATCGTCAGGAACACTGCGCCGATACATGCGCGAAAGCTGTGAGTCTTCCTGTTGTGCCATCGTCTTGACTATAGACGAGAGACAATACTGGCCTGTGTGGTCCTTTGAGCACACGGCATCGTGGAAGGGATTGAAAATGTACAGATAATTATACAACTTGAGTACCTGATCGTTCGGCTTTTCCAGCTCGTCCGAGCACTGGTCCCAGAACTGGCCGAGGAAATGCCTCACGAGCGAGCGGTCACACCCCGTGCCAGAGTCACACAACTTTCTCAGCGACGATTGCAGCGCATCTGACGAGTTCGCCGTCGTCGACTCGACAGCAAATGCATTCGTCGCATTGATAAGTGGCTCTGTACACTGCTGGAACAGGTTGTCCTCGTCCAGCTGCGTCAACAATGTCGAACAGTTCGACGAAATGTCATTGGGTATGTAGTCAATCGTCGGCATGTTGGACGAGCCAGCCAGTCCCTGCACGGCGAGAGGCACACTTCCTACGACGAGGCCTAGCCATTGTGCCCACATCGTTCTGCGCTCGCAAGTCGCAGCTGTACCAGTCCTGTGCTTGTGTGCGTATGTATTCAACGCATCTGGCGTTGTTCAACACTTGCGCTGTCTGCTGCTCATCATGCCGTACATGAATTGGCATGCATAGAATTACGCACTATCTCGTGCTACATAGCCAATCGCACGGTCTAATACCTCCACTAGGTGTAGCATCGACGCCTTCTCCTCCACAGCCAGTGTCTCGAACGACACCAGCCCGTACTCTTGAACAATGTCCCCCAACACTTCGTACATCCTCGCGACGCGCGGCTGGGTTTCGTGAAGATAGTCCGCCATGTAGTTCAAGTCCTGTGCATCGGTATAGTAGTCCAGAGAAAACGCTAGCGACATGAGAGAGCATGTGTCAGTGTGTGCGTGCGTGTCTCATGCGCGCGCGTGTGTATACGTACGAAGAGCTTCTTGCTGCTCAGCATCTAGTAAATCCATCTTGCTCAGCACATTCACGTGAGGCAGCTCCAACATCAACATTGCTCGCAAAGACAGGACAAGGAGTGCAATGTAGCGTGAGGGATCCAAGATGTTCGATGCATCTGCGAGATGAACGGCGACGAGCTGTTCCGGTTAGCCCTTGCACGCCTCGTGTTGAGCTGGGCACACAGCCACTCTATGTTCACGTACACGCCATTCATGCTTTCTTTGCAAGTGCTCGAGAATCCGCTGCAGGCTGGGATGATTCGTCGATAGCTCGACTTGCCCCGGCAGATCGAAAAGCACGTAGTCATGCTCCAATGCAGCCAATCGTTTCTCAAGCCAGTCGAGATTCTGCTCTAAATACTCCATGCAGTATAGCATAGCGCCATTTGGACCGAGATCCAGCTCAGCCATCACATCCGAAACACTGATGAGCTCCGACAGCGTTATGTCACATGGATACGGCACATGCTCGTTCGCTGGATCAAGATTCACGATATGCACACCGCGTTCCAACGCAGTAAGAAACTTGGTGAGACAATGTCAGTCCCGCTTCGCGTCCGACTTTGTTCATGCGCATACCTGGTACATGCCATGGCTTGTGCGTCAGAAACTGTGTTCGACATGCCTCGCTTTCCCTAGCCCACCATCCGCCTTTGGACAACGTACCAGTATGTTGTTTTCCCGGATCCTGGTGGCCCAACCTGTATGCATGTGTCTGTGAGCGTCTGCTCTTCTCCATAAGCCTTGCCACACACGTACAACTAGCTGCCCATACTTGACCATGTCGATGAGTGTGAGTGGAGGCGTGTGTCGACGTTGTAGCGCTCGGCGCCACCCGTTGGCATGAAGCGAATGAATGAATGGACGTACGTCTTCCATGACCAAGAATAGGCAGGGCATCGGAACCCAGCGCGACAACGCCTAGAGGTGGGAATCATTATGCTGCGTGCTACGTGAGACGCATCGCTAGTCGGGTATTCTGCGGCAAGTACGATGCATGCTCTAATGGATATGTACGTCACATGTTCACTCTATGCAAGGAACGTCCATCCATCACCCACAAGTCTCCAGCTCACACGTCTCCTACATATAGCTCGCCAGTTCGCACGCGCATGTCTGCTGCACACTGCTTACTTGGTGTGGTGAATGCGCAACTTGCCGGGCGAGTACTTGAAGTTGGCAGCGTAGCTCTTAGGAGGGATTCGTGCTTTGTGTGGCTCCTGCACAAAGTAGTGCCAGCCCTGCTTCTCGCAAAAGTGAATTGCATCCTCCCTTGTGTCGAATTTCATCACAAGCGCCTGCTGATGATCCGCACTGTCGATCGATCGTCGTTAATACGTCCTGCAGTATCGTATACGTACGTGCTGGCCCAGCCCATAAGTGGGCTTTCCCACCGGCCAGATCCCTGGAGAATATCAAAGTCAAGGCGCCAATCACGCGTACCAGCCTTGCCTGATTGCGTCGCTGGTTTCGACGGCTGGTAAATGCGCACGGTGCGCTGGTGCAAAGAGTCTAGTTACACTGTTAGCTTGCATGGATTCGCGGATACATTTGCAAAAGCAGGAGAGATCCGTGTGCACATGAACGAAACGTACTCGGTGCATCGTTTACGATTGCAGCAGGTGTTGGTTCACCAATGCGGTTCACCTGCTCTGCCACAAGATCTCGCTTCTCGCCTGCTGGCGGCGAAGCAGGCACTGGCTGCTTTTCTCTCATGATCCGCACGCTTGTGTGCATGGTGCGATGCAGCGATGGCCGCAGCGGCAAAATCTGTCGGCATGCAATCCTACTCATGGTTGTCGACGGCGTAGCCAAAAATCAATCACCCACACAAAAAGCGGATGGATCGCCCGTCGCTGCTGCTGCTGCCGCCGCCGCTGCCCAGACAAAGCCTGTGTGGACAATTGGCTACGGACGAGCGAATCGGCATGCACACATTTGTATCGTCACGTGAAGACATGTCCGACCGCTATATGAAGGTTACCCCCTCCTTATTACGATGGACAGGACGCGTGTACGAGACATTCCCTTGAGGAGAAGACCTTCTTACCTGACACTGTCTGCGCTGGCCTTCATGGACTGCTCGGTCCAGTCCGCTTTCATCCAGTCACTAGCGCGCTACATAAACTACATTGTATGCACACATACGTGTTAGTGGGTGCGCATTATCAATATGCTAGCGAACCTGTCTCGGGTTAGCTCGTGTTCAGCGTTGTCCATGATGAAGGATGAAGATGAAAAAAAAAATAGGGCATCAGTCTCGATAGATAGATAGATAGAAACATCAAAGTGAAGGGTCACTCGGATAATGTGGATAAGAAAAAGAGAATGGCATCCTTTGCCAACAAAATCATATACATACCATGGACGAGAGATGCATGTGTATCTGCATGGAGGAGACGATGCGTAGGATCGTCGACACAGTATCTCGGTTTCTACATGCAGTAAGCGCCGACACGAATGGCAACAGCTCACATTGAAGACGAAGTGTAAAAAAAAAAAAGACGGATGCCAGTCCAGTAGGCATAGGGAGGCACAGGGAGGCATGTATGGAGGCGTGCGCCCTGGGTCACGATGTCATTCTCGTGCAGACGCCATGCCAGACATGGGGTGCACTCCACCTGTGGAACGAGAAATCGTCTCATTTTTATGAAGATGAGAAATTACATCCTCAAGTCACCCCATCTTCCTCATCCGACACGGCTTCATATAGGATGGTGGTAGTGCTCCCAGGTGACGTGATCGCCAATGCAGCGCATGCAAGCGATCAAATCAAACTAGGACCTGGTGTGCTTCCAACGCCAGATGTGCCAGATACACCAGCGTCGCTTACATCTATCCATACTGGTGCACTGGGACATGTGGTCACGAAGCAACGCCGGCGCGAATCGCGCCCAGTGACTATGCACGGGTGGTATGTCGAGTCGGCGCAGCGCAGATATGTGCCGAGTGTTGGTGATCGTGTCATTGCGCAGGTTACGAATCGTGGCATGGAGTCTTACACGCTGACGTTGTTCTCGGCGCATCCAAGCACGTTGCCTGTGCTGGCATTTGAAGGAGCAACGCGGCGGAATCGACCGAATCTACAGATCGGTGCGCTTGTATATGCGCGCGTGGTGAATGCAGAGCCATGGAGTGAGCCGGAGCTGAGCTGTATCGATCCTATTCACAACAAGGCAGATGGGATGGGCGAGCTGAAAGCGACGGAGCCAGATGTCGCAATGGTGTGGCAGGTAAGCCTGTCATTAGCACAAAGTATGCTTAGGCCGCAACACACGCTTCTCCTGAACGTATCGAAGCACTTTGCATTCGAAGCGGCGATCGGGAAGAATGGCCTTGTATGGGTGCGTACGGCACAAGCAGAACATGCCATAGCACTGGGCCGGGTCCTTGCTGCGGCCGACAAGTCATGTCAGGTACATGCGCTCGCCAGCAGTGGTCGTGGACAGGGCAACGAAGGCCATGCACGAGACACTGGGGAGCACAACGACGACATGGACGTGGACAACGACAATGACGACAGCGACATCGACGAAGCGAACGAGCATGACGAACGTGTTAAGAAAGAAGAGACGCCCAAGACGCTCCACCAACGAATCCGAGCGCGAGGTGAACTACGAAAGGAGGATATTGCCGAGCTAGTACGGACGTGAGGCGAGACGCGAGCGAGAGGAACAATGCGGACGCAGGAAAACAAGTCGCAGTGAGTAAGGGGGATTGGGGTTGGGGTGTGACGGCGATGTCGCATGGGATACAGAGAGCGAGATGGCGGGGGGAGGGGGAAACAAAAACTATGCGGGTATGAAGACACTCTGGACGAGCTAGGGACGGCGCTGGCCCAGAGCAACGCCAAACATGCTACCGAACTTTTTCCAATCAGGCAACGAAAGAGCGGCAGCAGCCGTGCTCGACGACGACGACGGCGTTGTGGGCCGATGAACGAGGGATGCGTCGGGCAGATCGTCTTTCGTACGGTCGCCGAGCTCAGGCATTGCATACACGTCCGCATTTGGGTCGAGCTGGAGCGTCGACAGCGCGGATGTGGTGGGAAGTGCATCGGGAGCACGGTCGATGGCGGCAAGAAACTCCTCGACAAGAGGATTCTGATCCAGTCGGCGTAGGCCCTGGGACATGCGTGTTAGTACGGAGCGGGGTCTTTGTCACACAGCTGCACAGTGGTGCCTGGCGTGCCGATATCGCATCACATAGACAGACATGCCCAGCATGTCGCAGGCAGACTGGCTAGCCAATGCATGTATACGTACCTTGAGATCCAAGAGTTTTTGAAAGTTGCCGAGCGACTGGTCGCCGACGCGCTGGCGGTAAGCCTCGACGAAGGCACGTGGGTCGTCGGGCGCTATCAGCATCGAGAGCACAGGCTCAATGCGGGCCATGGCCTTGTCAACAATGCGGCTGTAGGCCGTTTGCAGGGACTGTGGTTGAGGCGTGGCCCTGGAGCCTGTAGACGAGGCAGCGGCAAAGTGCGGCCATTCGAGTAGGAGGGTGTGCACATGGTGCACGTCGCGCTCGAGCTGCTCAGCCATACGACGGCGAATGGGACGCAGCCTCACGATCGACTGCACGATCCGTGTCACGGTGAGAGCAGCAGCCTTGTCGCACCAGGAGCGAACGTAGCGCTTGTTTTCGACATGATGACGCACGATGACCCCGATGCTTTCGAGGCCGCTGGCAAGCAGGTCAACCCAGGCGCTTTTGTCGTCGACTTGGTCGCGCTGAGCCCAGGGAATCTCGGGGCGCAGCAGCGCCTGGAACGCAGGATCAAGCGCCGAGTGAAGAGTGCGCACGAGGCTTTGGAGCGCCGAGGTGATGACGTCGAAAAAGACGTCGCGCTCCGACTCGAGAACCACAGCGGGCGCCGTCTTGTCGAGGGCACGCTGTTTCTCGGTGAGCCGCTCAGCTAGTTGGGTGCATGTCGTCGCACAGTAGTCGGCCGTATTGAGCACGGTGCACAGATGCAACGCATCTTTGGTGTGCAGGGCCGGGAGCAAGACATCGGCAGCGTACTTCTTGAGCCACTTGCTGTACATGTTCGCAAGCTCACGCAGCGGTGCACGAGGGCCCAGCTGTGCGCAGCGCTCGAGTGTCTGGCGATAGAAAGTGACGAGGTCCGTCGACGACACCAGCACACGCACAGGCTCATCGCCTATGTTCGGCTCGGCTGCGGTCGTCGCAGACGCAGCAAACTGCGCTAGCATGTCAGCGAGCTTGCGGTCCTGCGCATCGACGTAGATGCCGAGGTATGGCGTGAAGGCTGATGAGATGGGCCTCGACTGGGAGAACGTGATGCCGTACTGCCGAGCGACTTGGCTCTCGAACTCGTTTGTGACGTGCAATGCATGCAGAAGGACATCCACCTGAAGCCGCGGCTGCTCGCGCACGAGCACGCTGCGCATGTCGTCGTGCGTGATGTCGGCAAAGAGCGTGAGCAAGCGGTGGTCGACGTTCCACTGTGGGAGAAAGGCCGGTGCATGTTCGTCCGCATAGATGCGTAGCAGACGGCGGATCCACGCATACCGACGGGGCACATTGTCGAGCTGACCAGCCTCATCGACAGCACGGAACACGCGGCGATACTCGCGGAGCTGGCGCGTGCAGTACCAATCAATAAGCTTCTCACACACGTCGGGGCCCAGAGCATCGACGACGAGCGCAGCGTCTGGCAGCACGGACTCGCGGGCAGGCAAGCGGTGCTTGGCAGTCTGGAATACTGACTCATACTCGTCCATGACCATGCGATGCAGCTTGTCGCGCAGCACTTGGATATGCGTCTGCAGCTGCACAATGCACGGCACAGCGCGGAACTGCTCAAAGTACGAAAGAAGCGCCTGCACAGCTTGCAATGCGGACGCTGCCTCGCGATATTGTTTGAGCTCACACAGCTGCTCCAGATGCATTGTGCTGCTGACGAGCATTTGCAACCGGCGCAGCGTGACGATCGACAGGCCGACGTTGCGTTTCGCCATGTCGAGCCAGCGGATCTCGGCTGTGATCTCACCGACGCTAGCCTCGGCACGACTCGCATGTTTTTCCAGATGTGCAAGAGACGTCAGCAATTCCTGTGCATTCTGATCATGGGCGTCCGGCACACTGTGCGACGCGGTGGCGAGGAGCGCATGTGTGTTTTGCCGATTGAGCGCGAGTTTCGCATGGATTTCGCTCTGTGCACGCTGAACGTGTGGTATGCTGAGTTCTTGGATTTGCGTGCCTGGGCCGGTCGGTGTGCTTGCTTGGTCGCTGGGGTCCGTGAACTGGCTCTTGGCACTCGTGCTGCTCTGGACGCTATCAAGCAGAAGTGCATCAACTTGCGCAGCAACGTCGTCTTGGCTCGCTGGTGTGTGAGGCTCACTCGTTACTGAGCGCACCGAGGCAGCTTTTGGGCCGGTCGTCGCTGCAGCTGCCATCTGACGCGTGCGCCGGGAGCAAAGGATGAGAGGCACGCGAACTTCGACGACGGTGGAGGAAGAGTGGGTGGGGGTGAGGGGCAAGGCTCGTCGATAGGTGCCACAGATCGGCGGCCGTGCGACGTCAAGTTCAGTCGCGAGTCAAGTCGATGGGATCGGCTACGTTACGATACGCTACGATACATTGCGTCGCTTCGCGTCGCGTCGCGTCACGTCGCGATACGCTACGCCTCGCCGCGTAACGCCACACACGACACTGGTTCGACTACAGGCAACTCTGATCATGTTGGGACACAGGGCCCCGCTTGGTCGGTATGCGCATGTGGAGGGAACTAGCGGGGCAGCTCAGAGGCGGCGGCGGTGGCGGCGCTGCGACCGCCACCGGCAGGCATGGATGTCCAGTTGAGCGATTGAACCAGCACGGATGGCCACGTGCGCACCGCGGGTCAGCCGTGCGTGGATGGACCGGCCAGCATAATTCCACAAATGCCCCACATGCTTTCTTTCCCCTTCGCCGCCGCCCCACGCGACGGTGCGCGGTCGGCCGTGGCCGGATTCGATTCAGGCGGGGAAGGGGCGGGGGGAATAGAGAGAGAGAGAGAGAAAGGGAGAGAAAGGTCCGTCCTCGTGTGGGCACACAAAGAGGGGGAAGAGAGTAAGGCCGGTCAATTGTGGACGGACCCAAACTATTTTTTTCCCCGCCCCCGCCACTATGGATATTGGCAAGAAGCGCGACGCAGACTTGACGGCTCCAACGCCGCAGAACACGCCCCAGACGAATGCGCCCATTCAGCGCGAGCGGCTTACGCGACCGACGGTCAGTACGATCGGTGAAGAGGACGAAGGAGCGTCGGGTATGGCCGCAGCGGCGCTTCCGAACGCAGCACTGACGGGCATGATCCAGGATCGTCTGTCCAGCTTGGTCGGTCAGTCATCTGGATATATTGAGGCGTTGCCAGAAGAGGTGCGCCGTCGGGTGGAAGGACTGAAGGGTCTGAATGTGCAGCACCAGAAACTCGAGGCACAATTCCAGCGCGAGATCCTTGCGTTGGAAAAGCGGTTCGCCAAGCTTTATGCCCCCCTCTATGACCGACGCAAGCAAATTGTACTGGGTGAAGTGGAACCGACGGCGCAAGAAGTAGAAGAAGGCGAGGCTACGGACAAGCCGGACGACGACGACGACGAGGAAGAAGAAGGCGAGGACGGTGTCGGCCAGAGCCGCAAGTCGCTCGCGAACATGTCGATTCAGACAGATGCACCGAAGGGCATTGCTGAGTTCTGGCTCACGGCGCTCAAGAACCATGTGGCACTCTCGGAGCTGATTACAGAGCGCGATGAGGGTGCACTGCGTCACTTGATCGATGTGCGTCTGCGGTACTTGGACAGCGCCAGTGAAGACGGCGCCGGTTCTTCTTCATCGGCTGCTGGTGTGCCCGCCCCTGGTCAAGTGCAGCAAGGTTTCCAGCTGGACTTCTCGTTTGATGCCGACAAGAACGAGTACTTCAAAAACCCCGTGCTTACCAAGACGTACTTCTACCAGGACCAAGTAGGCTTTACTGGGGACCTTGTGTACGACCATGCCGAAGGCACGTCCATTGATTGGACGTCGCCCGAGAACAACCTCACACATCGCCTCGAGACGAAGAAGCAGCGCAACAAGAATACCAATGAGACGCGCACAGTGAAGCGGTTGGTACCAACGGACTCGTTCTTCAACTTCTTCTCGCCACCAAAGCCGCCGCGTGATGATGATGAGGACGAGGCCGACGAGGACGAGCTGGACTCATTGGAGGAGCGGCTTGAACTTGACTATCAGATTGGTGAGGACTTGAAGGACCGCATCATTCCTCATGCCATTGACTTTTTCACTGGCAAGGCGTTGCAGTATGAGAACCCAGATGAATGGGACGATGACGATGCGTTCGACGACTATGATGATGATGACGATGAAGATGGCGATGACGACGATGTGCGTGCGCAAGCGGTTGGCGGCAACGCCTCCGCGGAACGTCAGAATCCGCAAGAATGCAAGCAGCAGTAATGCGCATACGCTCACACCCACACCCACACCCACATCCACACTCACATCCACTCTACCTCCTACGTCCACGTCCATGCCCACATCCCTATCCATATCGACATCCACAACCAGGTCCAGGTCCACATGTAGTACATGCGAGCAGCGAGGGTGAGGGCGAACTGTGGTCGTATTTGATTTGTAGCGTTGTCCTGACCTATAGCTTTATTGTGATTCGCGTTGTTGTCTAGCTTGACGCATTGCTAGATGAAATGGCTGATTCTGTTCGTTCCAATTCTTTTGCGTATGATACATTTTCGTTAGGCCATCGTCCACCCGCTGTCATCTACGTTGTCGTCCACGCCAGAATGCGCAGCCACTCGATCGCTATGACCATCTTCTGCTTTGTGAGTTCTATGATTGTCATCAACATCACCCTCGCCACCCATGCTCATGGACAGGCGGTAAAAGCTGGGCATGTTGTCGGCGACGTCAAAGAGTCGCGTCTCCGAACTTTCAATCCGTGCTTGAAGATCTGTCAGATCACTTGCTTGTTCGCATACAAAGCCCAACAGCATGCTTGGGTCCATCTGCGAGATAGGCAGCAATGATGTATGGGACGTGTGGAAACTGTCGAGCTCCTCTGCCGTATAAGCCTCCTCAAACCAGGGGGACACAGTGCTGGCCAGGTCGGTCGATGTGCCGACGCCGGCCCTGGTCATCTTCGGCGGCGAGCGGAATGGCACACAGGGCCGAACATGGTGTGGGTCCAGGCACAGCAGATGTTCGCGCTGCACACCGACAAAGTACAGGGATGACCGCGGCCGACCGCCAACAACGCCAACAGACTGGGGCATCGTAAAAGACTGTTTGAGAGCAGGGCGATAGTGGGGTGGCACCTCATCCAATCCCAGTCGCTGGACAAGAAGAATCAGCACAGGCCGTGTCCATGCATCACTGCGTCCAGGGGCGAACGAGGCGACGACGACCTGTTCCTTGTACAGCATGCCGTCGTTCGTCACAACGACGCCCAGGCCGCATGCGTCGTACGCTTGAATAAGCTTGCACAATGCAAATGCTGCGGTGCTGGGCCCGAACCAGTCGCCTGCCTGCACGCCAAGACGTTGGCCTTCATCAACGAGCCGGTGGATACTAAAGGGGCACTCGAGACTTGGGTCGTCCATGAACCAAGACAAAATTCGTGCGTATTGTGGATGTGTCTTTTGCTTCGCGCGTCGGCGCCAGTGACGCCCGAGATGCACACGAATCAACGCATTGGCCAGCATGCTCTGAACAGAACGAAGCATGCAGCCCCAGCCCTCGTCGCTTGTGAAACATGTCCGATGTGTCAACGAGAGAATGTGCTGAAAGACAGCATGCACGCTGTGCCATACACCCGGAAATGCCGTGTGCGCTGTCGGCGAGGTATACGGCACACCATGCGACGCGAGGAGCTCCCAGCCACGCGCTTTGAGTTGGTGTGCGAGCCAGGTGACGGACGTCGGCAGGGTATCGGAGGAGCGGAGTACCGCCTCGACGAGCGACAGGAGCGTCGAGACAGGCTGATGATCCGGTATGAGCTGCTGAGACGAGTGCATTTGTGATGGACATAAGGGCGTCTCTTTGGCACTTGGGTCGGACTGGTGACTCGAATCGACAGCCGTCGCGGTCGACGGGGTATCGGGGGAATAGGACGACGTCGAGAGCACTTCTGATGCTGCTGAAGCGGTATCTTCGCTGGGTATAGGTGCAAAGTTGCTGCGGTACGTACACCAGACGAGGCTTGCAATGCTGCAATCCAGGTCGGCTTGCACTTCGCGGCCCGTGGAATGAGACGTGTGCTCGCTCATGCTTGATGATGCATCACTAGCACTCGAGCGAGAGACGGAGCTGCTTGGCTCTGATGTGCCGTAAAACTCGCCCATGAGCCAGACTTGTGGATCAGACGATGGCCATAGACGCCACAAGCGATCGCAAGTCATCTGCCACAGAGCCGCTGGGACCTGGCCGCGGATCCGATTCGAGACCCGGTCCAGTAGACTCCATTCCGATAATGGCGCCAAAGACATGGGGCGCATCACACGGTTTCGGCGCGGCCGGTGTCGTGAGCGCTGGATTTGAGTGGCAGAGTGGCGGCGAAACATGGAATAAGGCGACGGCTCTTCGTCACTTCCTCGCGGCTTGGTTGGTGACGAGCCGTTGTGGGTATGGTGCTGCTCAGGGTTGTATGCAGACACGTTCCTTGCTGCCGTCGGCTCGGAAGCATGCATAGACCCTGGCAGGGAAACTGGTTCGTCTGCCTCCTTGACACGTGCAATCCACTGTCGAATACGTCGGTATCGTGCACGATCGACGGGCACCGGTGGCTGCTGCGCACCAACACTCTCAGGATCGCTATTGCTGCTTAATATGGACCGCGACGGTAGCCTGCTTTCCGAGAACGACGGGCTGCGGTGCCCATGTCGTTGAGGAGAATGGGCAGAAAAGGACCTTGTGGACGTAGATGCGTCGTCTCGACTGGGAAGGCGTCCGCGATGGCAGGAAGAACTGATACTGCGATCATGACACTGCCGCGTTGGGGCGGTAGCCATATATGATGCGATTGTCTATGGAAACGCACTTGACCGGAGCTGCTTTGACGGCGCCCTCTCGCCTTTCCTCGCAGCCACACGCACACTTGGCTTTCTCCCACAGTTTGTGTATGTGTCTGTGTGTGTGCCTGAGACTTGCGTGTTATCACCCCAACGACCTGAGCGATTGGCCAAGAAGGAGGACACGTCCACGTGGGAATACTCAAAGTTTTTTTTGGGGCGGCAGAAGTGGAGATGATGAACGCGATCATGCATATTACATATGGTTCGCGCAGACTCCAGCGAATAAGCCGACAGACATACACGCCCAATTTGACGCAAGCCTTCCTATATGAGATCGAAATGTGACTGGAGGCAGACACGGTGCGAAAAGGCCAACCAGCTAGCTAGAAGACTCGGGCTGTGGCGAGACGCGTCCCCAGTAACCACGACTGCCGCGTGTGGGACGTCGTTTCGTGCATCTATGCATGTCTGAGCATGTTCTTGGCACTGTGCCATCCACATTGACACCACCATGCCTTGGCGTCGCTGACGAACTGTCTGAGACGCCGATGCCGATGCCGACTGGGACATCCTACCTCGAGACTGCGGCTGCGTGGGACGATGACGCTAGCTTTCACCGTCGCATGGGTGGCCCATCGGGCCACAAGGCGTGCGTTGAAGCAGATGCACAGACACAGAAAATGTATGGAGGGATACGTGTGTGTACGTTCTGTGCGCACACGGACATGCGTAGGGCACGAAGCTAACAAGATCCATGTAGCATCCACGATGTATCGAAAGGGTCCAAGTTCTATGAGAACCAGCGCCGACGGCACGAGGCAGTGACACGGCGCATAGAGCGCATGTTGCAGCGAAGGGATCGAGCGCTCCGGGAGCTCACCAGCGACGAAGCGCGCGCGCGTGCAGAGCAGCATGTGTCTCGACTCGTCGCCGAACTTGAGCGGGAACGCGACCTGTCGCGGACGATCCTGCACTGTGACATGGACATGTTTTATGCAGCTGTGGAGCTCCAGCGGCGGCCTGAACTTGCTGGTGCATGCTTTGCCGTTGGACATGGCGTTTTGTTGACGGCTAGCTATGAAGCACGCCAGTTCGGCGTGCGATCGGCCATGGCTGAATTTGTCGCTCGAGCCATCTGCCCTAATCTTATTGTTGTGCCAGCGCATATGGATGTGTACAAGCGAAGCAGTGAGGCCGTCATGGCTGTGCTTGCCAAGTACGACGCGCAGCTGTATCAGCGCAGCCTCGACGAGGCCTATTTGGACATCACGTCCTACTGTGCCGAACATGGGCATGCACATCCCCGCGACGTCGCGGCACAGCTGCGAGCTGATGTTCTTGCAGCGACCGGCTTGACTGTAAGTGTGGGCATTGCGCCTAACCGGTTGCTAGCGAAGATCGCGAGTGATCGATGCAAACCAAATGGCCTATGGTACGTGGCACCGACGCGTCAGGATGCCTTGGCTTTTATGCACGACCTGAGTGTGCGGAAAGTGCCGGGCATCGGTCG
>ERZ500978.168-NODE-168-length-34654-cov-6.834648_pt1 | contig 34654 bp, 20 predicted proteins | sample MGYA00248870_ERZ500978 | MGnify/ENA primary metagenome ERZ500978 (study PRJEB25958, sample SAMN03398513) | human skin metagenome | study: EMG produced TPA metagenomics assembly of the Human Skin Microbiome Metagenome (human skin metagenome) data set. | reverse complement strand
AGGCTCAGGCTCAGGCTCAGGCTCAGGCTCAGGCTCAGGCTCAGGCTCAGGCTCAAGCTCTGTCATACGCCTAGGCTGAGGTGCGGGTATAGCCGATGTATTAGATGAAGATGATGCTTGCTGGCTTGTTGCTGGACGATTCGAGCGAGCTGGCGGTGGCGGCGGTTGGGCGCGACTTCGAGCTGACGCGGAAGGCACCTGCTTGTTTTCTCGCATACGTGCTTTCCGTGCCTCTTCGCGTTCCTTCGCTTCTTTGTCTGCCTGTGCAGCACGAGCTTCAGCTTCGCTGCGCTCAGCCGCCAAGCGCTGCTCAACAGAGGCATCCACAGACGCTGTCTTTTCCACAGAGCCACCCAAGCCAAGCATTCGCATCCGCTCCTGGACCCGTCGCTGTGCCTCGGACCGAATCCACGCTTCTCGCTCAGGACCAGACAGCTTTGGTGGAGCTGCAGTAGCGCTAGCAGTGGTGCTAGTCGAAGCCAGAGAACGTGTATTATTATCTGAAGGCTCTGTTGTCAAGGTCGTAGGAGAGACAGATGTTGCTTGTGAAGCCAATGGAGAAGCTTGCAATGAGGCGCTAAAAGACTTTGGTTCCCGTAAATGAGCGTATTTGTCATTGTTGCGTGCATCGCGTTGACGACTTGCCTCGAGGTCTTTTTGTTGGTCACGGGTTTGACGACGCTCGAGTCGCTTTTCAAGCTGCGGCAGTCGCTCATGTAATAGCTGCATTAACGTACGTTCAGCTTTACGACGCTGGTCCCCAGCATGTGGCCCCTCGCGGCGATTATAGTATTCGATGTCATCTTGCAGGCGACGGATCGCATAGCGCACATCCTCCATTTCATTCTGCAAGTCGTGATCCTCCTCATCACGTAAATCTGTCCTCTCAAGCATGCGCTGAGTTTTTTCAAGCTGTCGTTTCATTTCTCCAAGGCCCTCAGCTGCACTCTGACCATCAAAACGGACTTCGCGACGGTCCAAATACCGGCTTCGGCTACGGTATCCGGCTGAATCCGATTCTTGGTGTTTGTAGGCAACAGCGTCTGAGGGACGCGATGTTTCTTCGCGTTCAATAGGATTTCGATAGAAGGAGCGCGTCTCCTTATACTTGATATCTTTATTCGAACCAGGCTCAGCGAGATTTAATGCAGTTGAATTGCGCACGGACGTGTCTTGCTTGAGCAGATCCTTCAGGAAGTCCACGCTATCACTCAGATCGCGCGTTGACGACGGAATGAGCTCTAAAGGAAGCTCTTGTGGAATTTCGTTTCCATTTAATGCTCGGTAAATCAGTGCCATAGCGATATGGAACTCTGCAATATTCAGCTTCCCGCGGTTCTCTGAGTCGGAAAGGTGCCAAATTTGGAGTAACTGCTCACGAGAAAGGCCGCTTTGACCAAACAGCTCTTTTGCTACGTCCCCGCTGATCCAACCCGTGCGTTTTGCATCCCAAGCGCGGAAAATGTTGTCGTAGCTTTTGCGCTCTTCTTTGCTCATCGTCCACGGAATTTGATTCCTCGCACGTTCAGGTTGTTGTTGCGTAAGTGTCTGCAGCTTAGACTGGAACTGGGCGGGCTGCAGACTTCCCTGGTGAAAGTTCATGTTATTTGATGTTGGTACACCGGAGTACGGTTGCGCTGCTGGCAGGAACTGTGTATACATAAGACGCATGCGTGGATCCGAGAAGGCACCTGTCGTTTGTGCAGCCAAAGGCAGTCCTGTTGGCTGACCCATCATAGGGCTCATACCGGTCGGCTGGCTCATCATCGGCGACATGCCTGTTGGCTGGCCCATCATTGGCGATAAACCAGTAGACTGGTTCATCATTGGAGGCATCCCCGTCGACTGAACAAGCATGGGAGACATACCTGTCGGTTGGCCCATGATCGGCCGTACCCCACTCGACATAGGTGCCATCATATTGGGAGGCGGTGGCGGCGGCGCCGGCGGCCGTTGTATGAATGACGCATTGGGCATGATGCCCATGGGCATCCCTGTCGACTGCATTTGCATCGGCATACCGCCAGTCAATTGTGGCTGCTGGTATGCATTGTAGGATGGTGCTCCCGAGCTGCCACCCCACTGATTCATAGGGTACATGGTGCACAACTGATGAGCTTTGGTCAATGTGTCAGCCAGATCGCTCTCCCCAAAGTGCCAAAAATGTCCCCCTATCACTACTTGCTTCACCTGAGTGCTTAGACCCATTGGGTCCACTCATGTCTCGCCTGTGCACCCACAATCCCTCCACCACTTTCTTGTCTGCTGATTCTAGATCACGTGCTATCTATGCTTACAGCCTTGGAGGGGCATGTTCGATCTGCCGGTGCACTACGAGCCCTTCACGGAAGGTGATCGTTGATGACCAAGTATCTAATTGGGCGGTACGTGACGGATGGAAAGAGTGATGATCCGTGTGATAAGCTAGTGCTAATGATTGTAAGAGTAGCTGATCCCCTATTTGGGCTGGCCACTGGCGTGGCGGCCTACTTCATCTGGGAAAAAGATCAACGAAATGCGCACGATCATGGACCCGGAAACACGCTTGTGGATCTCGTCAGTCGCCGGTTCGGAATTGAGAATCCTCTGCACCAGCTTTATGAGAAAAATGAGCAGAATTCCAAGCCGAAAAGGCAGGTCTAGGTCACAATGACTATTTGTGGGGCAACAGTTTTCCTAGCCTAGAGTTCACGCGTGTGTGAGCGAAAGGTCAGACATGAAAGAAATTGTACGTACATGTACATGATGGCTCCCAAAAGTCGGAAAAATGCCAGTGCTGCAACAGAATAAAACAGGACAGCCATGTAAACATTGTGTACTTCGTGTGACAAATTGATAATGACGATGACGAGTGCCACGTTCGTGAGCGTCCACGCAAGCACGACATTTGTGCGCACAGTCGCATAATAGTCCATTTGTGCCTGGCTTGTGTCTTCTTTCAAGGAAAGCGACCTCGAAGGTGGTTTAGATGAGAGGACCTGGCATGCATCTTCATAGGCTGCATCCACGTCTTGAGTCTCGTTGGGTATCGTGACCTCGACGGCATCATTCGATGGGCCCGATGCTTGGCCAAGGTCCGACGTCAAGGTTGTCGAACCTTTTGTGCCCCATGACACATCATGTGTGTTGCAAAATGCATCTAGATTTTTGTTAGGGAACAGAATCTTGGGCTGCGCGACTAGCAAGTGCACGTACAGATATTAATGACATTGATAAAGCTGGGCGATAAAAGCAGGTATTGAAAAAGGCTTGTGATCATGTGCCATGGATCAAGCTGTGCGTGTGTGTGTAAGTGACATGGAATAAAAATAACAGAAACGGCCATCAGCATACATACAAATAGCAATGAGGCCAACAGCCAGACGCCGTACGTGCTTATCACTGAAATGACAATTCGCACAAACACGCCATCCTTGAGAATCGAAACGTCATCGTGACTCTCTAGCTCATGGGTTATACCCCAGTACGCGAGAAACACAACAAATACCATCATAATTAGCATGAATAGAGCAAAAACAATCATGGAAACAAGGTAGCCAACCCGGTTGCCCTGTGGCCGATTTCCCATCGAGAGAAGGAAGCAGTAAATAATAAAAGCAAGATAGATATACTCGCATATCAATGCAGGAACCCGGATCCAATGCGCAATGGTCTGCATTGACTCGGCCAGTATAAAGAAAGTGATAAAGTAATTAGCCATCGAAAACCACGAAAAGAACAACATGAAGACTTGGTACAGCATCTCAATGTGCAAAAGGATCTTACGTCCAATAGAATGACTTGATCGATAAATACGTCCGAACTTGATAATCGAGTGAATGGCTGCGAAGAAAGAGCCATTCAGCCAACGCCGTCGTTGAGACATGAGCTCAGCTACGTGCGTCGGCACATCAGTTTCAGCTTGAGCTCGCTTCACAAAGCGCAAGACCCATGCAGCATTCCGCTTCGTCACAAGTTCCCAACACAAGATGCGATCCTCGGCCAAATACATATTGCTCGTAAATATGTCGACATCGTCATGTCCGCCGTGCATAGACTCACCTTTCAAGTAGGAGTGCAGCGGGCCGTGGCCCATGGGGTCGTTCTGCAATGCGGCAAATCTGTATGCACTGAATGCACCAGGTAGCACACTAATGTAGCCGAAAGCACTTTCCATCGGCTTGTCCAGCACATTGCTCATTTTGTACTCAAAGTTTTGTGCAGCCACAAGCGGATTGAACAAAGCGTGCCACAGCAATCCCTTTTGGACCACTATTTCACCACAGGCTCCACCGACATTAGGATCACTGTCAAATGCACGCCAAAGATGATAAATGCTCCGCTGTTTCGGCATCGTGCCAACATCGAGCAGAATACACACGCGTGGATTCAAGAGGGGACCAAAAGCGTTGAAAGCCCATCGATGTGAGTTGATCTTTTTGCGGTTCTGCTCTTTCAGTAAGAATATCATCTGAACAGGGACAATGCCACGCTCAGCACTGCGGAATTTGAGCGAAGAATCGACCGAGATTTGTGCAGTATATTCATACATATGGGCCTGGACAGGTGTTCCCTGAACCGCGCTCTTCGCGATGCCTTCCTGATATATCCCCATCGCAGCAAGCACACTGAGTGTGCGGCTATGAATCTTGTTTCGTCCATCAGACACAATGAGCACAACCACTTTTTTCCAACTTCCCTCACCCCAAGTCGAGTGGTTTCTGAGCGAGCAAAGATGTGCAATGTTCGACATAACGCCATGCATCGTACGTGTAAAAAGCTGCTCATCTTCGTTGTACATAGTCAATATGATGCAAAGTTCCGTAGATCGTGGAGGATCATACAATTGTTGCCGAAGCGAGTACCTGTCAGGCACAAAATTGTCCGCGTCGCTTGTGATAGCCGTATATCGCATGTAACCAAACTCTCGCCCTTCCCGAATTGGTAATCGACGCATTAATCGTGGTGGAATTGGACAGTCAAGCACAAGATGCCCATCGTGTAGAGGCACACGCTTGATTGTTCGGTATCGACGCGGTTGGCGTTGAGGAATGTGGCCATAGTGTATAATGCGCTTTTCTTCGTCATCATCATACACACTACATCTGTCCGGCATATTCTGCGTATAGTATGCCGTGGGTTCCAAAATCTCTTGTGTCATATTTTCTGGCGCACCCAAGAGTCTCGTCTGTGTTTGATTTGGATCCTCGTCAGAGGGCATGGTTGCACTCCATGCCTCCTTAGAGTAAGCGTACTCAGGCTCCAAATACGGCATATCGTTTTCAGTTGTCCCCATGTCTGAATAGTGCATGTCTGTTCCATAGATTGACAAAGATGCGTGATCGGTATGACTATTATTATGGGCACCATAATAATATTCATCAACATTAGGATGCTCGGCATACGGATTGATGAGTTGGTCTTGTTCAGGATCTGGCTCCGCAAATCCTGAAGAGCCAACAGAAGCAGGCGTCGTGAACACCCTACGCGGATGCAGAAACGAACTAGCCTGCATGGGCTGAAACGTGTGATGTGGCGGTGGGGGCGTGGTTGGTGCCTTGAATAGTCAAAAAAAACACACCAACTCACCCACAACACATCGCGAGAAAAGTGTTGGTTCGATCGGCGCGTCATCGGGCGGTGTGTTGGTCTCTCCGTCTGCACGCGAACATAAATGTGCGTGTATTAATGTGTCTGCATATTTCCACACTTGCCGCGCACCCCAGAGTCGCGTATAAATTACCTTGCCAGCTCGTTGGTGACGTCACCTGCGGGTTGGAGTGAACGCCGCTACTACTGCTGTTGAAGCGGCACCTCCATGGTCGCTATGTTACCGCATATGCGGATTTTATCATCGCAATGGGCACATAATGAGCGGCGTATTATTCGTGAGCGGCATGGGAGCGTGCTGTCGCGTGGACTCGTACTGAAGCGAGACCGAGCGGCAATGAACATTGATGACGCATTGGAACACGCCATTGCGCTCGAAGGGGCGCCACTTTTTCGCGAGGCCGACATGGACTTGGGTGTATATGGGGTAGCACAGCCGACCGTCATTGGACTCAAAACAGTACTCTCCGTACTGCTGTGTGAGCCGGATCGCGAAGCAAGAAGCAATCGCACGCGCCAGTGTGCTTGGATATGCACGCGGGAAGAGCCTGTGGTGTATGTGGGCGACATACCGTATGTCTTACGAGAAGCATACAAGCCAAAACAAACACTCAGCATGAGCGACCGAGCTGAAAACCTAGAAGCTATTGAGAAGCGGTTGAAGCACGATATCCTCGCTGAAGCAGCGAAGAACAACGGACTTGTACTCGTGCATGAAGAACAGAATGGTACGATCGAACTCAAGTCGAAGTGGGTGTCTGTACAGAATGAGGATGTTCGTACTGTTCGCGAGTTATTTTCGTGGATTCAATCGTGTGGGTGGCGTGTCTCGTACCACCGACTTCCCATTGCGCCTAATCAGCCACTGGAGCACAATTACCTCGATGCATATACGCAAGTAATCAAGAACACAGATCCAAGAAGCACCTGCTTTGTAGCAAATTGTGGCGCTGGTGTGTTCCGAACCACTTTTGCTATGATTGCTGCGCTGCTTGTACGTCGACGTCAGATGCATCTTTTGACACAAGTCGATCCATTCGCAGAAACTGGCGAGAACATGACTTCGGATACACATGTGCCGTCCAAGTCTCTTGGTCGTACACTACGCCGCGTTCAGGACAACATGGAACAGAACCATCACTTGCTCCGACTTGTCCACGTGCTCAGCCACAGCCTATCCACGTACGACACGCGCTCCGTGATTGAGCAGCTATTAATGCAACCGACACTGCTCAAGTCGCTGCAAGAGGCGAATTTGGGTGACTATAGCATGGTGCGCCAGCTGTGTGGACTGTTGGACCATGGTCTCGCTTGCAAGGCAGTCGTCGATGTTGCTATCGACGGCTGTGCACAGGTTATAAACATCCGTGAGTCAATCCTGTCGCATCGTCTGCGCTACTCGACAGCGGCAGCGATTGACGAGCTGGACGCCCATTCACTCCTCCGACATGCAGCCAAAGCGCTGGAAGTTTACTATTTCCTGATTGCTTTCGCGAGTTATGTAGAGGAGAGCAAGACCGCTCTGTTTCAATTTCGCTTCGTTGACTGGCTTAAAGAGCGAGCTGAAATCTGGCGCGGCATTGGGCGCATTCGTGGTTTACGCCATCATCTCTCGTTGTTTGAGCCAGTGGCTGATCTTTCGCTCATCAGCCGCGGCGATGCTGCCGAACTCGCTGCGCCCAACGACTCTGTCAAGCAACGATTTGGTGAAGTGAGAGCACAAGGGGCGCTTGTCACCGGAGATGAGTTTGCCGAGTTCGTCGTGCGAAACCGTGCAGGCACCGTCTTGCGTCCGGGGCTTTTGTTGAAGCGCGACGTCTGGCTCGAGTTTTCCCTGCACGATAAGGCACACCAAGTACGTGGAGCCGTGAACTTCCGCCGTGTCGCGCACACCAATATATTTGGCACAGGGCAACCATCCGTGGAAGGCATTCGAAACCTACTCATAACAGTGCTTGATGATAAATTAATGCAACACATTGACGAAAACTGCAGTGTCTTGTGGATTAATCTTCGTGAAGAGCCGTTAGTCTACGTGAGTGGACGTCCATATTGCCTGCGGCAGCGTGAGCTATCATTGCGCAACATCACCGATTACAGTGGCATCACACCTGAGCGCCTCGCACAACTGGAGGACAGATTGCGGCACGACGTCGTTCGCGAACTTTCCAGCAGCGACAACAAGTTACTCTTGCATTCAGAGACAGAGGATGGCACAGTAGTGCCATTGTGGGAAGATGCAGAGGCAAGCGACATTGCAACGGTACAAGACGTCATGGACCAGGTAGCTACGTCATTGCCGAAGCATACTCAGCTGGTATTTCGTCGAATCCCCATTACCGCAGAAAAAAGTTTAGAGTACTCGGATGTCGAGGACCTGCTGCATACTGTACTGCACAGCTATGACGCGCGCATGCCAATCATTGTAAACTGCCAGTTGGGCCGCGGCCGCACAACGCTCGTGTCTGTATTCATTCTGCTTATCGAGCGCTGGATGGGCAATACACCTCCACGACCACCCACAGGCAGTGGGCCGCGCCTGACATATCATCTGATCAACAGCCTGCTCCGTGTAGTCCCACATGGCCAGGAAATCAAGCGCGTGGTTGATGACGCGATAGACGCATGTGGCTTTATACTCAATATACGCGAAGCCATCGAGCAGGAGCGACTGCGTGCACTTGATGCCTCCAGCGATGACGAGCGGCAACAACACGTTGTGTATGGCGTGCGCAGTTTGCGGCGCTACTTCAACATTCTCCTCTTCCAGGCGTATCTCAACAGTGTGCGCCCAGATACCATTGTAACGCAGTCGTACGAGCAGTTCGTCCGGAAACAGCCTGTAATCGAGACGATAGCGCGCGATCTAGAGCGCATAGATCTGTCGACACTCACACCGCTACGGAAAGTCGATATTGGTGACGGACTGGCACTCACGGATGAGGTCGAGGAAGTTGTGCGGAACCGTACAGGCAATATTTTGAGCGCATCGACCATCCTCAAATCTGACTTTTTCAGTGGAATCCTCAAAGCTGGTCTGCCGATTCGCATAGACGGTATGCCGAACCTGCGATGCGTTTGCCCGTTGATTCCCCTACAACACACAGGTGTCACACCTCCAACGCCTGCTGCCATAAGCACAGCACAAGAAACGTGGGGTTGCGGCATGCCGACGATCGATGGCCTACGAGCAGGTCTCACACGCATGGGCGCCGGAGTTGGTGGTCGTACACAGATTGTGTGGACAAATCTTCGAGAGGAACCTGTGCTGTACGTGAATGGACGGCCGCACGTCTTGCGACTCGCTGACGAGCCCCTTACCAACATGGAGGCAACGGGGGTTACGACTGACGTCGTCGAGCGAATTGAGTGCGCACTGCAGCGCGATTTACGCGATGAGGCCCAGCGGCGAGACAGGCGTGTTTTGTTGCATGACGAGGTTGCGTCGGGCGATGGAGAATATACGATTGTGCCCGTGTGGGAGACCGTGCACGACTCTGACATCTTGACGCCACGAGAAGTGTACGAGCGCATGCGCAATGAGGGCTTCCATGTCGACTATGCACGCGTGGCGATCACAGACGAACAAGCACCTGTACCAGACGTGTTTTCGCAACTGGAAGAGCGTGTGCAGCATGCGATTGATATACACGCGATGTGCGTCTTCAACTGCCAGATGGGACGCGGGCGCACGACCAGCGGCATGGTCATCGCGTCGCTGATTGTCAGCGTGCGTGAATTTGGTCATTCATGGCTCGAGCAGCATGCGGGCATAGCCATGGATGAGGCCCACACCACGGACGAGTCGCGTGAGTTGCGTGAAGATGAACTGCGAACTGATGGCGAGTACCGCTGTATCCTGCAGTTAGTCGGAGTATTGTCGCATGGCCGACTAGCTAAGACACTGCTAGATCGAGTGATCGACCGAATGGAAACGATCCAGAATCTGCGCAAAGCCATCAGCATGATGAAGCTGCGTGCAAATAGTGCCGAGCCCGGCTCGCCACGGCACAAGCAGCTGGTAACTGTGTTCCGCAATTACCTTGGCAGGTATGGCTACTTGATTGCATTTGCCAGTTACCTGCTCGAAAAGATCCGATTTAAAGAGCAGATATGGCAAGATGATGATACATCGTCCATTATGCCATCCCCACAGTACCTAGCGCATCGCCCACGACCTGGATCGATGGACGAGGCTGCAGACCAGACCCGTGCATTCCCATGCTTCCCTGTGTGGCTGCGAAAACGCCGAGAAATCAGCGGGATCCTGGACCGCGAAGAGCTCGATTAGTTTTGGCATGCAGATAGTCGGCCCACATCTGGGATGCGCGCTGAAACCTTTCGCGATGCTCCATAGCAGGTCGCTCCTTTTTAAGTTGTGCGAGCGTTGCCTTTATGAAGCTTTGATATGCACTTGTAACACGTGGCTTACGGCCTTTATGCGCCATACGTGGGGAAGACAGCAAGTTCACGACCAGGAATTGACAAAATGTACACAATTAGCACATGTAACGCCGTTTAGTCGATGATGCAGCGGCGCTCTCAACATGCACCCAAGTGAGTCCGTGCATCACGTGTTGGTGCATAAGCCAATTTCTTTCCTTCGATTTGATCGTGAGAGGCAGGAAGGTCGAACGTACCAAATAGCTTGGCAGACCCGCTAGATCATCGAGACCTTGCTTGAGTTGTTCTTGTGACATTCTTTTAAGCCTCTGCTATATAGCTCCCCCTACATACCCATGAACACATCTCAAAGTTTTCTTAGCCACGTAGCTACAGCATCGCATACGACCGCCTGTGCATGGGAATCATCAACCTTGTGATTGGCTCCGGGCACAACCTGGGCTTGCAAAGGCAAACCGGCTAAATGTTCCTTCCATGATCGAACAACGCTCGCCGGATCTACAGATGGGGCCATAAATTCACTGATCGTCAGTAAAGACAAGGGCATTGAAATACGCACTCATTCGCACCAAATAACATTAGCAAAGGCGCACGTTCAAGCGCAGGTCCCAAAGTGCGCTGCAACTCATCCTGCCGCAAGTCTGTGCTGAAAAGGTCGTCATCACCACCGCGCGCATTTAAGCTGGTGAATCGGTACGCAGTCATAGCTGGCTGAAGAGCCGAGGCAGAATTGCCATCGCCGCGACCATTATCCGTATAACGTGGCGTTTGTGCGATGCTGGAACGCTCCAGCAACGTCCCAGGTTTGCCCTCAGCAATATACGCACGGCTCTCAGCCAGTTGCAGCTGGCCTAATGGATTTTGGCCGTCATGGGCGTCAAAGTACTCGCGATCTGAAACAGGTGCTTGACATATACCTCCATGTACTCGGATAGGACCATCTCGGCCCGACAAAAAACGGCGCTCACGCGACAAAAATGCCACAACGTCTTGACAGCCTGTAGAATGACCCATAACGACAAGTTTGCCTGTACATGGACTGTCTGAGCGGGTAATAAGGTGCTCGAGGAGCTGAGCCATTTCTTGTGCATCGCCCTCGAGAGACGATGTGCCAAACCCACCGAGATCTGAGCACTTGACGAATTGGACAAGCGAGAAACCCAACTCGTCAATGACTGAGGCCAAGCGTGGCAAATACGGCACAACGCCAATAGTGTCTGTTAGACCCGGAACGAAGACCAGCTTATTCGAATGTTGTGCATTTGTTTCGAAGTAGGGAAGCGCTATTGGCTTAGTTTGATACAAACGAAGAACGCCTTGTAATGGGGCGGGTGTCATCGAATCGCACACTTGCGAGAAACGGACTGGGAATAAAATTCAATCCCATACTAGGAGGACAAGGAAATAATAACTCTTCGGTAGCTTCGGACAAAATAAGAGACGACCTGGAAAAATGCCACGTTGTCTTCACACGCCAACTAGTGCGTCTATCAACAGAGGTTCACTATTCGAAAACCGACAGAACACATCGTAACGCGCTAACTTCGAACCCTTAGATCGCGTACCATCACCCACACACACTGATGGATTCATTTTCCATCACTTAACAGAGCTTTTATCGACAAAGATACTACAATATACTCGGTCGGTACTTTAAGTAGCACATTTGGGTAGACATCTGTTGCATTTTTGACAGAGCGTCAGGGACAATCATGATCCTGCCCTGTAAACCGCTGCTATACTACGGTATTAACCGTGATCAGAATAGAGACTAGTGACTCTTCATGAGCCAAACCCCGCAAAACAAAGAGAACAATCAAGGGTGGCCCAGCCATCAAGCCAAACGTGCATGACAGAGACTTGCAGAACCTTCACACGTTTAGTGCTTACTTCTGCAAAGGAGCAGCAGTGATGGCGCGAGCAGCCGCAACACGCTTCTTGGCGAGCTGGCGCTTGTTAAGACGCTGCGTCACAACAGCATCTTTGGTCTTCTGAACTTGCTCGGTGGGAGTCGAAAGGTGAATTTCGATGTGGCAAGGCGAGCTGCGGTAAGGGTTGATGCGACCGTGAGCACGGTAAGTGCGACGGTAGGTCGTCGGGGCTTGTTGCACCACAATGTTGCGAATGATAATTGACTCAACCTCCATACCCTTAGCCTCTGCATTAGCCTCTGCGTTCTTCAGAAGACCCAGAAGGAACTTGACCGACTTCACTGGCCAGCGACCCTGTGTCGTGTTGAAGTCCTTGACTTGAGGAGTGCGCCCAACGCCACCGTTGAAACGGCGGAAAGGAATGGCCTGCTTGTGTTCGACAACATTGCCGAGGTATTCGTAAGCCTTCTGGAGAGGCATGCCACTGATCGCGGCAGCAGTCTCACGCGTGTTCTTGAAGTGCACGCGCAGGTAGGCACCGCGCGACTTGGCCGTCGTCTCCGGCAGTTTCGAGTCGTCAAAGGCGTAGCGGGTCTGCATCAAGTTAGTTCTACCATATTCATATTCAATTTTTGCGACTCCGGTCACCGTCGATATACTACATGTGACATGATACCACAAGCACTCACTGGTCACGAAGCAGTATACATTTGGCCTTACAAAACAACCATCATGCCCAAGAATGCATAAGGGTATCACAATCGCACGCACTCTCGCAATGTTTTTCCGGCAACCGCGCGCGCATACGTACCATGCTGTCAGTGACGAGGTCGTCGAACGATGGAACAACCAGCACGACCTAATGATACTCACCACTGCTGAAGGGAAAACCACATGTACTTTGGACGAAAATATCACGTGCATATTGTAGTTTCAGATCAAGACGGCTACGTGGATCCACGTGGCATGCACGTTGGGTGGGCATGGCTGAGATGCGTAGAGCACTGAATCGATAATCGGGCACGGTGGCAAATCAATCATACATCCCCGATCATGCGTGAAGCTCCAGTGCAATGTCACTGTCCTCAGGTAAACAATTCCGCCGGCCTTACTTTTACTAGCAACGTCCATATCGGCTAAGCCGTGCCAATCATGAACGAAGGCAGTTCACATTATGATCCCTACATTCCCACAGAATCTGCGTCAAAGCCAGTTGGCAATGGTGCCGGCGGTTCGCGTACAGCTCAGATTCAGGCTCAGATCGACGAGACAGTGGGCGTTATGCGGGACAATATCAACAAAGTAAACGAGCGTGGGGAAAACCTGAACTCGCTTCAGGACAAGACGGATAACCTTGCTGTGTCAGCGCAAGGATTCCGTCGTGGTGCCAACCAAGTGCGCAAGCGCATGTGGTGGAAAGATGTCAAAATGCGTATGCTCATTGTCGTCGCGATTATCATCCTACTCTGTGTGATTATTATCCCGGCCGCCGTTACAACGACAGATAAAAACAGCGACAATGACTCTAAGCAAGAATCAAGCAGCACACAGCCTTCGAGTACGGCAACATCATGAAGGAAATGGAATTCCTATCTGTCAAGATGCCAAGAATTTGGCTGTTGTGCTACCAAATTAAATCTCATGACCTTTCTCACAACTCTGTCAGCACTTGAGCAGTACGGATTTTTTTCTCGGTTCTTCGCTTCACACACTCTTCCTCTTGTACATATAGTACACATTCAGTAGAACAAAGAAACCATGCTAACGCCATATAAGTTTGCAATAAACATTTCACAACAATTCTTTACGGATGGTGGGTTTTGGCCTATCTCTATGTCGATTCTTGCTCATCATGGATTGCGCGGTTTCTGTTAAAGGCACCGTGCAGGTAGCCCTTAAGCTCGGCGATATGAGCTGCCTTATGACCGGTGGCAACCGAGCTAGATGGAGGACGAGACGACACCAAGAACTCCTTGTTCTGGTGGTGCTGCGACTTTGAACAAATTGTACGCAGACGAGGCTCAAGGTACGACCAAGCACCATTGTTAAGAGGTTCTTCTTGAGCAAACATCAGGTCAGCATTCGGGTACTTGTCGATGCTGCTAAGTAACGCCTCATAGTCCAAAGGCGACACCTGTTCGATACGAGAGATCGCGACGTCATTGATATTGTTCTCACGACGGTAGTTCAACAAGGCATAGTATGCCTGACCCACTGTGAGAATGTGGCGCGTAATTTGTTCAGGAGGAACAAGAGCATCCTTACCTTCCGTCTCATGAGGCTCAGGAAGGTAGCGCTGGAAGTATGTACCCGGACCCATCTCACTTAGCGAAGAGCGTGCTTCAGGGTGACGCAACAACGACTTACTGAACAAGTTGATCAGCGGCTTGCGGAAGTCACGGTGCACTTGGCGACGCAATACATGGAACAAGTTCGCAGGAGTAGTGCAGTAGACGACCGCCATATTGGCATCTTGGTGTTGGCGAGCTAGCTGTTCCTTCGATGGGAAGTGGTACGGGTGGTCATCGCAAAGCTGCAAGAAACGCTCCATACGAGCACTCGAGTGCTCAGGACCCTGGCCATCGTAACCATGTGGCAGGTTCATCACCAAGCCTGTGCGCTGCAACCACTTGCGCTCGCCGGATGCAATGAACTGGTCAATAATGCATTGTGCGTTGTTAGCAAAGTCACCAAACTGAGCCTCCCAAATTGTAAGGTTCCGAGGATCCACAAGCGAGAATCCAAGCTCAAAGCCCAAAGCGCCGTATTCCGACAACGAACTATTGCAGATAATGAACGGAGCCTGGTCGTCTGACAAATGGGCCAAAGGTGTGTAGGTGCGCTCACTCTCCTGGTCGTGGAGTACAGCATGGCGCTGGGAGAAGGTGCCACGTTCAACATCCTGACCCGAGACACGCACAAGGTTCTTTTCCATAGCTAGCGAGCCGAATGCCATTCCTTCAGCCGTGCTCATGTCAATACCTTCGCCTTCATCGACGGCCTTCTGGCGTGTCTTCAAGATACGTGCTAGATTACGATGCACAGTAAAGTCTTCAGGATATGAGGCCGACACCTCACCGATGTACTTGAGCCGATCAATATCCACACCTGTTTCACGCTGCTCCAGGATTTTCTCCTGCATTTCCGTCGGCGATGGGAAACCTTCCCATGCGCTCGAGAGCCACTGTCGTTCTTCAGGTACGAATGACTTGCTCTTTTCGAATGCCTCTGTCAGCATCTCCCAGATCCACTGCAAATGGCCTTCCACTTCCTTCTTTCCCAGTGAGCCTTCTTCAACCAAGCGGTCGATATATTGTTGGAGCGTTGGCTTCTGTTGGCTGATAGCCTTGTACATTCGTGGCTGTGTGAATGCAGGCTGGTCAATCTCGTTGTGGCCATGGCGACGGTAGCAAACAAGGTCAATCACTACATCTTTCTTGAACTGATGGCGCCATTCAACAGCCAGTTGACAGACGAAGTTCACTGCCTCCACGTCGTCACCATTCACGTGGAAGATTGGCGCATCGATGGCTTTGGCAATGTCTGACGGGTACGGTGTCGAGCGGGCGAAGCGCGGGTCAGTCGTAAAGCCGATCTGATTGTTCACAACAATGTGAATCGTACCGCCCGTCGCGTACTTGGGCAGGTTGTACATGCCCATGGTTTCATAGACCACACCCTGGCCGGCGAACGCGGCATCGCCGTGCATCAAGAGTGCCATTGAGTTGATGTGCTCCGTATCGCCATCAAAGTCCTGAAGTGCACGCGTCTTTCCAAGCACAACAGGATCTTCGGCTTCGAGATGCGATGGGTTGGCAACAAGAGAGAGAGCAACTTTTTGGCCGTTAGGCGTGGGGCGAATGTAGTTGGCGCCAAGATGGTACTTCACATCGCCACCACCTTCTTCATTTGTGTTGTCGGCAAATTGATGCAGAATACCTTCGATAGGACGACGGATTACATTGCCCAACACATTCAGACGACCGCGATGTGGCATACCAATGGTGATGGACTTGACTCCGTGATCCACGGCCGCATCAATGATCGTCTTGACACCGGGGATGAGAGACTCACCACCCTCGAGACCGAAGCGCTTCTCATTCGGGTACTTGGAAGCGATGAAACGCTCAAATGAGTCGGACCACGCGAGGCGATCGAAGATACGGTGCTTTTCATCACGCGTGTATGCGTAAGGAACAGGCACCTCAATGCGCTCGCGAAGCCAATCACACATGTTGCGGTCTGGCACATGAACATACTGGAAACCGATGGAGCCCACGTAGATGCGCTGGCAGGCTTCAATTACCTCTCGGATGGTAAGCTTTTCGATGCCATTCTTAACGAAGTTCGGCAGCAAGCCCGGACCTAGCTGCATCTCCTTATCCAGGTCTGACTCTGACCAGCCATAGAAGCTGGGGTCTAATTCCTTTGGCACGTGAGTTGCACGCTCCGAATCAAGAATCTTTAGCGGATCAAGTTTTGCGATCGAGTGACCTTGAACCTGATAAGCACGAACAAGAAGCTGAAGCTTCAGATAATCACTGGCAGGATGAACAGGAGAATGATGCATCGTTGTCGAGGAGGGCATCTGGCTGGGTACGGGAGTAAAGGCCTGTTCGCTTGGGAGACCGTGTTCATCCATGCCCTTGAAATACGCATCCCAGCTGCTGTGAACGGATGATGGATCTTCCCTCCAGCGGCGATGCATCTCCTCAGCATAGTATGCGTTAGTGGTATTTGCGAACGAATCGTTTGGCGATGGCGGCGTAGGCTTGGCAGCTGAGGATGCATGTGTCCTAGCTGACATTGACAAAAAGCGCCATCCAGTCGTTGTGGCAACTGGCTGTGATACGCGCGCCATAGCCAGTGCACGCACTGGCAGCTTCATTATCGGGCGTAACATCTTCGAAGACGAAACGAAAGAAACAACTTTTTCTTGAAAGGAAAAGGTTGTTAGGATCGGTGAGGAAGCCCACCGTGGTTGTTGTGGCTAAGATTACCTACAAGTGTGTGTATTTGAATGGACCGGACGACCCGCTCAGCAAGCCACACATGCAGTAACATCATATGATTAGTCAATTCTAAGCGCAAATAAACCAATCAAAATTTACACTGACTACGCCACATATGGCGTTTCGGGGAATGAGCGGCGATGTCGACTGAAAAGCAGCAAGTCGCATCCTATCGAATCTATCATGCACACTACGTGCCTCAGCACGGTTGAGCACCAAGAAAACTGGCAGTCATGTGTGCGCTAGAAAATAGATGATAATAAAATGCTTCACATATAGCAAAAGTAGCGAGGGTGTGAATGACGCATCTAGGAAGACCCTTGCAAAAGAGCGGAAATGTGGTCGTAAAAGTCAACGTGACTTGCGCGAGGACCCTTAGCGTAAATGAAGCCAGCAGCGACTTGCGCGGCAAACGCACTCTTCAGGTACGACTCCGGGACGCGTCGCACAAGCTCATCTAGCCCAACCTTGGCGACGAGAGACTGGGGGAACACCAGCTTGAGAATGGTATTGCGTAGCGTGTCTTGCTCGAAAAGGTTTGTCTTTTCAATCTCGAGCGATAAGAGGTTGAGGGAGCGAGAGAGATCGGTAGAAATAAATGAGCGCGGCTTGCCAGTCTCCTCGTTCTCCCGCCAGATAGCCTCAAACTCGCCACGAGCATTACGAGCGATGATGCTTTGAATATCGCGAACGTAATTCATGTAGAAAGGCGTTGGCTTGCCATCGACGAAGAGCATGTTCTGGATGTACTCCTCATCTGTTAGGCTGAGACCTACCAACACTTCCAAACTGCTCGACGTAACACCACCCTTGTTTGCACTTGCATCTGGGTATAGAATTACACCGTTCTTCTCGAGTTCAAGGCGCGCCTGGCGCGTGATAAATAAGTTCGCACCTTCAACGATGTATTTGTAGTTCGTCGTTTCACCCTTGATCAGCTGCTGCACGTTTGTTACATTGATAGACTCGGGTCGGCCACCGCACGGAACAAACAAATCGGCCTTATACCGAAGATGGGCTCCATTACGGAAATTGAAGCCATCAGGCACAACCTCGCCAGACGGCAGCTTCAGATTGCGGTCTTCCACAAGGACACGGTAGCCATCTTTTGACAACTTCGATGGGTCGAAATGAGAAATCGTCTTGCGCTCTTTCGCAAGGTGGACAAGTTCCTCCCGGTCCAATCCATGAGGGTCATGAATTACACCAGATCCATCAATAATTGCCACGGTCTTATCCTTCGACTGAAGAATCTCGTTCGAGCCCAAGTCGCCGTCAGGACCGCCCGTCTGTACCTTTGTTACTTCTTGTTCTTTGAGGCCAAGCATGCGAATAATGCCGTGGATGTATTGGCGTACAGAAAGGGATGTCATGCCGAACACGTCATGAGGCACACCGCCCAAAGCCGACGCAGTCTTGCCAGTCGTAAACGACTTCCACCAGGGAGCGCCGCGCTTGCGGGCATGTTCCGCTCCCCAATCCATGAGATCTGCCGTGCCTTCATCGGGGCCAAAGAACAAGATCTCTTCCTTACCAACGAAGTCGACAATGGGTTGCTTCGCCCCCGAAGATGTCGGTTGAACCAAGAGATCAAGAATTGAGTCAACATACTTCTCGAAGCATCGGCTCGGCTCGGCACCCATGTCCGGCAAGATTGTGCCCTTAGCACCACCCTCAGGAATGTCCTTGTTCTTCAGATGCTGTGTACGAGCCAGGCCGTAATTCTCGTCGAATAATGTCCGTTGATTAATCGAGTAGTTTTCCTTGTTGCGACTGCGGATAATACGGATACCACCACGCGACACATCACGGAATCGGACGTGGAATCCACGGAAGTCCGATCCGACCACAAAGAAGATACCATGCGGCTTCACAGGGTACTCAGACTCAGGTAAAAACGACGGGTCAAGACGGAAACTAAGCGCCACCTTTGTCGGCGTGTAAAAGTTTGTCTTTAGCACAGACTTGTTGAATGCGAGCAATGCTAAAAGCACCTGGCGTTCGTGCGAGTTGCTGGCCGACTTGATAATTACGTCATACAGCTCTTGATCAGAAAGAGGCACGTCAGGCATGAGCTTTTCGTGAGCAGAAGGCTCGATGCCAGTGGCAGGCGTCTGGTCAGAGTAGTGAAGATATGCAAAGCGGGCATACAACAGGCTTGTTACTTCAGGGAAGTTTCTAATGACTTCGAAAATCGATTGGCGCGTAAACGTTTCCTCACGAAGGCGCATCTTGATGTCGTGAAGCACAGCCGCATGGTGCGAATTGGATTCGTCGATGATTTCACGCAATGCTTCGTACGCTGTGCCAAGACGGTTACAAAAGTGCTGTGCGAAGAGCCAACCCACATATGCATACGTAGCCTCCTGTACAGTGAGGGATTTTCCGCTCCCATTCGCAGTGAAGAACGGATTATCAGGCAATGCATAAATTAGTGACACTTCTTCCAGCACACGAAGAATACTCATATCGATTGATGGCGTATCTGTAGGAGGCAACGGATTCAGATAAATCGACATGATCGTAATGCCGTTGCTGAAATGCTCAACATACTTGCGAGTCGAGTATAGGCCATAATAATGATAAAGATCCGTCATAGCACTGAAAAAGTTCGACGTCGTGCCCATCCGATAGCCAATGACGACGTGGTGCTCCGTTGAGTCGTCCACCTTGAAAACTTCGATAGCAGGGCCGTCATTCTTGAGAGCCTGTCGCATGACGTTTTGGTAAATATCCAAGACATGGTCGCTTGTCTTCGTCAAGAACGTCTTGTCGGATACGGCACGAATGTCCTGGGCCTGTTCCGACGACAAATCGGGCACTGGCTCGGCGAACTGACACTTTTGCAAGAAGTGGCAACGCAGCTGTTCGGGCGCATTCTCTGTGAGCAAACCCGAAGATCGATAAGACTCAAGACGGAAAGCGCGATCGAGTGTCGGCTTGTTCAGATACTCGGAATCAATGCGACGCTCCCATAGTGTGTCGATCGTGCTGACACCCGGGTCGCTTGAGTGAATGAAGACGGCTGAATCATCTGAGCGCTTCTGCAAATCAATCTTGATGTGTCCCGTATGTTTAGCGTATTCAGAGATCTTGGCGGCGTACAGTGATACTATGTGTCCGGCGATCGTTTCAGCATTTTCCAGAATAAAGTACGTGATATCAATGCCCAGGCTTTCATAGAACCATGCCACTTCCGAGTGCACGCGGTCCCTTGGAATCATGCCATTACTTTCCAAGATGGCTTCAACTCTCTTGGCCTGAGCTTTCTTGTCCACGGCTGAGGCATACGAGGCCGGATCCGACTTCTGTACCTTGACGCTTGAAATAGACTTCTCTGGTGCAGTGTGTGTCGCCATACAACGCGACACTTGTTTTACAGAACTATCCACCATAGCCGTAGTAAACAAACCCGGTGCGAGTCCCTGTTTCAGGCACATTCGGGACGTCATGCTCACCAGTTGTGGGTGCTTGTGTATGCGACACAGCCGGTGGGCTGCCCAACTCATTGGGCGCATCATAGTCATCCGCAGGAAAAACAAGAGTGGCTGGAGCTCACACAAGTTCGTTCAACAACCTAGCGAATTGTCTCTATCAAGCTTGTTGATTATAGCTTGCGCCTGCGATGAAACGTATGAGCTAGCTAAATAGCTTCAACTTATCTCGAACCCTTACCCCGTTCTCCCCCCCCCCTCATGCCTAGCGACTGCAACCAGAGCGACATGCGATTCGACATGGCACTACAGGATTGGCTACGGCTTATACATGTGGCCAATGATGCATGACAGAAGAACGTCATCATTCGTGGAGATAAGACTGGCATCGACAGGCACAAATGCGAGGGCAAGTTTGTTATGTTTACACGGCCACTCCACCCCAGAGCCTTGGTTACTACGCCCTGTCAACATAATATTTTCCCTCATCCCCATGAATTGAAGTGCGTCCTTGCGAGCTTACAAGGTAACCAATCATGTGGTCGCCATGACACACACACACCCGTATCCCGAAAACCGACATGGAAGCGTCTAAGTCACTTGGCCCCGTGCTTGCGTTTCCGTACAGCTCTTTTCTTTCCAATTAGCGAGCCCAGCGAGCGTTTGTGCGTCTCGCTCGCCACCTTATTTGCGGCACGCCTTTGCACAGACTTTGAAAGCTTGGGCGCAGAAAGGGAGGAAAACGAACCTGCCGTCGGTAACTCACTCTCATCATCTGACGCCTTCGTCTCTGCCAAGTCACCGTCTGCCTCTTCATTAGTCATGTCCTCCAATCCGGACAACGGGTCTGCTACTTTTTGCCGCTTGACGCTGGCATGTTCACGGGACCGTGCCTGCTCCTGCCGCAACACGCGCTTGCGGACAGTTGTGATATTTTCGATAGAAAACTCAATGCGAAGGACGCCACGAGCTTCGGACTTGACAGTGCCTTGTACATCAGCTATAGCTTGTTCAATTCGTTTTTTGCGAAGACGCATTTCTTCCGAGTCTTCACCCGCTTTCAGCTCAGATAACATACGCTCAAGCTCTTCGCGCCACCATTGCATTAGCAAACGCCCGAGTTCCTTGTTCCCGTTTGCCCAGCGCAACACTTTAAGTGCATGTGGAAATGAACGCATCTCCAAAAATCCATATCCACGCGACCTACCCTGCCCCGTCAGTGGGTCAACGCGTTCGTTCTGTAGAACCACCTTGGACTGCACGACGACAGAGGGCGGTGGGCGCTTTTTCTTGGCGTCTGTAGCCGCAGAAAGCTGTCTCGACGTAGCATTCGCACTTTCAGTTTTGTCAGCTTTCTCGTCCTCGTCGAGATCCGCGCGTGTGCCTTGCTTTACTTCGTCATTAAATGCCCGAACTGCGTGCAGGGCAAGCCGCTTCAGCATCCTATTGTTGACAAACAGTGGCAGCTGATGTACGGCAAGCCGCGTCTTAGAGACATGCAGTGAAGGATTCGCGCCCAACTGCGCCCGACGAATGGAGAATGCACGCATTCGCTTCTCCGTCTCAGCGTCCGTGAGCAGAGCAGAAAGTGAAGAGTGTGGGAACGGCACACCTTCGCGAAGCAACCACGTGTTGCGTTTATCTCCCTTCTCCCGAGCCTTGCGCGCCGAGGTCTCTAAATGCGATGCTGTCTCGCGAGTCACAGCACGCACAATATGCAGAACACGACCATGAAGCATGAAGCGTGAGACCAGCGGTGCCGACGGATCAGCTGTGAGAACCGAAGGCACTTTGAAAGGATTCGATGACGGCGTCTTTGCATGTGCATCTGTTGCACCTGTCTCCTGCTGGACGATCTCTGCGTCGCGAAGCAAAGCATCAGCTGACGAGCGCTTCCAAAAGCAGAGGAAGCCCGTTCCTCGGCTCCGATTGGTAGCAGGATCCATGGTAATACGTGCATACCGAAGTGGACCAAAGGAGCGGAACAGATCTTTAAGCTCTTGTTCTGTCGCTTGGTATGGCAGATTCCGAATAAACAAAGTGGTACCTGCCTCGGGCGGAGCCAGCTTCGGCGGCTGTTCAGCCGTTGCCTCAATATCGCTGTCTTCTTTCTCATTTTCGTCCTCATCACCATCGTCCTCCACTTGCTCTTCATTCCCAACATGATCGATCACCTTATCATCACCGTCGTTATTGTCTTCAACACTGTCGCCATCCGCTCCCTCGGCATCACTCTCGCTGTCTTGCACATCACCATGCTTGCGCTTCAGGGACGCGTCAGTCTCCTCACCGCCAGCATGCTCCACTTGCGAAAGCCACTCCTTTTGAGAAAGTGACCAGTCCACAGCCACAGGCCGAGCAGGTTGCGCTATTTTGTGAACGCTTGCAAGTGCCACCTTAGCCACTTCTCGGCCCTTTTTCCCTTGCGCTTTCTTCAAAAGAGCCTGCTCAGCTGCGCCGTGACGAAGCTGCACGCCATTGATGGCGGCCATCGCCTTCGATGCATCAGACTTTGATACATACCACACGAACGCAAAACCGCGTCCCCTTCCATTTTCTTCACTCGTAGGAATGGTGATATTGTACAAAGCGCCATATGGCAGGAACACGGCACGAAGGTCCTCGACCGTCATATCGAAAGGTAAATTCCGTACGATGAGCCGGCTATCACGCTCCAGGCGCCCGTGGGCTGAGCCCCAAACTTGACCGCTAAACTGCTCAACTTGATCCTGCAACGACTTTTGCTTCTTTCGGGTATCATCGCGCATATGCAAATCACGGCGCAAAGCACCATCAACACGCTTCTTCAACTCAACACTCAACTGTGCACCTTTGAACTGGTGTGCATGCAGCTTGGGTACTGCTTGCATTGCGTGGTTCGGTGTGCGGAAACGCACATAGGCTGTGTCATGAGCATTCTGGGCTGGATCCTTTGCCTCAGCGAACTCCACGTGCTCGACATCGCCGACCTTCCGCACACGCTTGTAGATGCTTTTGATATCAGCTGCAGGCGAGCAGGACGCAAGACCCGTTATGACAATCGTGCGAACTGCATCTGGATCTCTGTCCGGTAGCACTGCAGCAGCACGGCGAGGTGCTCGCACTGAGTCAGTCACAGATTCAGGGCCACATTCACGGCGATGAGTTCCCGCTTTCACGTCTGTCTTGCGATCTGCCCATTGCAATTGAATCTGGCGCTTACTCCCATCGATGCTGGCACCTTGTAGCATTTCAAGCGCCTTCTGTGCATCAGTAGCATCAGTATACGTTACGTATCCCACGCCCTTGGATTTGTGTGTTTCTTTGTCAGTGACGATAAAAGCCCTTCGTAACGGCCCTACATCACTGAAAAATGTCTCTAAATCTGTATTGGTGACATTGAATGGTATTCTAGTGACGAATAACGTATTGCTACGACGTCTTTCATCACCAACCGCGCCACTACTTTCATTGACAGCAGCATAAGGCACGCGGCTCGCAGATGCCATCGCCGTTATGTACTCGCTTTCGAAATGCGCTTATTGACAAATGCACGTACTCAAAGAAAAAAAGAATAATAATAATAATAATTGCAATAAAAGAGTGATGAGGTAACTCACACGTGGAGCTGTCAAAGTGCGTAGTAGATGGTTACTTAGCGCTTCATAGAACTAAATTTGATTGGTGCTCAGCCACTTTGAATGGCAGTAACTACACAGCCCATTCTTGGCCCGCTTATCAGCAGCTCTTTCGGCGCATTTAGCATGTTGTATCGCATCTACCATGCTCGTTACTCACAAGCTGGTACTCTCAGTTCTTTTCTTGGTGGCATGGATTGGCACGGCGTCCCCACTGCAGGATCGCACAGATCAAGGTCTTGCCCGTCGAAAAAGCAAAAACTCCGACACGTCTCACAAGGAGGGTGATCCAGGCATCTTCCCTGGCGGCAAGAAGTCGTATGAGCGCGATGGCTGGCGTCTCCTACCACCTGTTACGGGCTCAAAAATCGACAACACTACATTCAAGATGGATGACAAAGGAACTGTGTTAACAACATATATTACCGAAAACTTCGACCCGAAGAAAATTAAGCGCGTCATTGTTCAGACGCATGGCCAGTACCGCGATGCATGGAATCAATGGATTTACGCCAATCTATCTCTCAATGATGCTGTGGACAATAACAATATCGCTTACGATGAGGTACTTCTTGTCGCACCTATGTTCTACTCTGTGGTGGACCGGGGAGCCTACCCAGTGGATAGCAACAACGTTAGCAGTTCTCACACGTTAATTTGGGATGACAATGGCTGGGGCGATTGTGAGGACGCCATTCTGCCATCATACGACTCGAAAGGGCAGCTCGCCAATCCTGATTACATTGACGGGAAATCTAGCAACGACAAGGCTCAAAAGAGGTCCGACTCCAGCACCCACGCGCTCAGTCATGCCGCATTACAGCGGCGTTCTTTGGCTGGCGCTTCGAATGCTGAGGCACAGAAGAAGGGCCCTGGCATCAGCATCCTTGACGTGTATGACAAGCTAGTTGATTACTTCACTGATAAACGGAAATTTCCTAATGTGGAGAAGATTGTGTTGTCTGGCTTCAGTATGGGAGCGCAATCCGTGAATCGCTACCTTGCTCTGCGCACCGATACATCGAAGGATAGCAAAATATTCTACGTGATGTCGAGTCCCGCCTCCTTCATGTATGTCGACGAAAACCGACCCAACAAGGTGCCTAAGAACTGCAAGGACTTCAATGAATACAAGTATGGCTTGGATGGAAACATGCCGAATTACTACTCACGCCACAAGGATGGCAATTCTGCCGACGATATACGGAAGCGGTATCTAACGCGCAATCAGTTCTACTTCGTCGGAAATGAAGATACTAGTGACGCTGATAATTCGTGCGGAGCCAATACTCAAGGCTCAGGTCACGTCGATCGCATGCAGAACTGGGTTTACAAAGAGCTCCCTGAATTGGCAAAAGCAACCAATGTGGCCGACATTGAGGACACGGTCGCCTTTCACAGAGTTTCCAAGACGACGCATGATGAGCATGCAGTCTTGTCCAACGACCAGGTTCAGAAAGTCCTTTTCCAAGCCCAGTCGGCCAAGGAGTTGCCAATGGACCCGAACCCACATAACGCCGCCTCACGCAGTGTTCATGTCTCTCATTTGCTGACTTTGACAATGGCGGTCGTTTTGATCGCAAATACATTTGTTTGATGAAAGCTACGAGTATAGATCAACGGCATTTGTATATACATCAGCTTCTGCAAGGCTCGCGAACAGATATAGGCGCTTTTGATCCGATTGTGTAAGCATTCACTCAAGCTTTTTTAGATAAATCGTCGTTTTTTCGTTTTAATTTGTAGCCGGACGCGTTCGACCCGCTTGACGGGTGGCCTTTGGGCTCATTTGTTTTGGGATCACTTGACAAGGCCGATTCACTCGCTTTCAGCGCCAGGCTTCGTTGATACGTAGCACTGCTCGTGCTAAACATGCGATCCTCCGTCGCTGGCGTCTGTGCATTCGTTGCGGCTCGTGAAGTAGGCGCAAGACCCGCTCCAGCTTTGACGTAGGAGTCGAAGCCACGAATCACGTTACCACCGCTCAATGCAGTCGTCATGAGATAGGAACCCTCATACAAATAAATTTGAGATTCAAGGTCAGTCAGATCACGGTCGGTTTGCCTTTTTCGTTCTAACCCTTCTTTCAGCTGAGCACGCAATCTTTCATATCTCTGAATTGCCTCCTCCCGCGTTAAAGGTGCATTCGAACCACTCGGCATGGACTTAGGCACGTCGACGTATTCGTGCTGCTTACGATCCCAGCCTACCTGTTTCTTGCTATCAGACGAGTTGAGGCGAAAGAAATTGCCGACCGAGGGTGGGATTTGTGGAGGGAGAATCCGCCACCAGGGTGATGAACATGATGAAATGGTTTTCTACCGGCTCGTTTGAGGCCTATCTTCCTGGCTCGTTTGCCAGCAGCAAGCTCCCCTAGACCTGGTTAATCGCACACATTTGTCCCAGGCTGTGGATTTTCTCGTATTACTGGCAAAAATACACCCTAAAATGGATGCATTTCAGGTTCGGATGGAGTTCTTGGACCTCCTAAAGCGCCTCAATGCAAGTCAGCAGTCTATTCGAAAAACTGCCGCCTTTGCTCTGCGCAACGCTAACAAATGCGCAGATAATATCTGGGACTGCATTATGACCGAATGCTCTAAAGTAGGTTTACAAACTCCTGCTTACATGCACAGGAAACATCAAATACACGGATTAACATGTTGTTTATGCTCGATGCTATCCTAGCAGACGATTTTCAAACAAACCCTGATGAAGTGGATGTCTATCGAAATCTGGTGGTACGAGACCTATCTGCTCTTGTAGATATGGTAGTGCCACCAGAAAGCTGGGATGCTGTGATTAATATAGGCAGCACTCTACAGGTAAGGTATCTACTCTTTCTAACGTAGATCCTTTCGTCGTGGCGCTCGAAGCACATTTTTGATTCAAGCTTTCTCACCTCTCTCATTGAATCGATTGAGCAGCGAGCTGCAAAGTAAGTCGCGTCCCGTGGCATGGATTCCTTGAGTGCTCACACCTCCACAGCATTCGTGAACGTGGATCACATGAAAGTATGTCCACCATGCCTCGGATTTCAAGGGCCGACATTTTGAGACGCATCGAGGAGGATCGGGAACGCGTATGTATGGGTACTGTGAATCGTTATCTGATATTCCCTCCCAGCACAAGCACCTTCGCGAGAACAGTTGGAAATTACCGCCTATGTCATATCTACATGCACTATCGCCAATGCCTGGGTCGACTTCTCTTGCGCCGGGTGAGGAACAACAGGATGCAGCGGACGCCATATCAATCGAATTTGAGCAGCAATGGGAAAATACTAGCGATTTGAATGAAGATGACATGCGCCAGAACTCGGAGGACTACTCCCTCTGGTGGGGCTGCCCCACCGCACGCAATCAGAACACCCTAAAGTTGGTACAAAGCACGTAAATAGGTCACGAAAAATAGGGCAAAAGATGCCCTCGAGGCGTCCAAGAATGGACGATAGAGATGAGCCAGCAGAACACTGTGGAGGGGGATTCGATGTAAGTTGAGGGGATTGGAGGAATAAACGGTCATTTTTGGGCTAATGCCGCCACTTTACGTCTAGCTGGAAAGATCAGCCAAGTCACAGCAGATGACAGAGGAGCCTCGCAGACTAGAGCGTGTAGCCACTTTGCAAGGTATGCTGGACGATATCTGATATCGCTAATATAACAAAAGGACACGCAGAAACTGCATGGAGTCTTGCATGGAGCTCGAAGCAACCGCTCTTGGCTTCTTGCTCAACCGACAGAGATGTGCGCCTTTTCTCGTACAGACAGCTTTCATCTGGCGTATCAGACAAGAAAGAATGGGTATTCAACTTACAAGAAGTTATACCAACTGGACATAAACGAACAGTGAGATCTGTTGCTTGGTCTCCGAACGGCCAAGTACTTGCAACTGCATCGTTCGACAGCACAGTAGGCCTGTGGGAACGCATACCAGAAAATATCCGGGCCGAAGAAGGCTCAGATGGACCCGAATGGGAGTGTTTCGGGACGCTGGAGGGCCATGATAGCGAGTGCAAGAGTGTAGCTTTCAGCTATAATGGCAATCTTCTCGCCAGCTGTGGGCGTGACAAATCAGTCTGGGTATGGGAGGCACAGCCAGACGCTGATTACGAGTGTATCGGTGTTTTGATCGAGCATTCTCAGGATGTCAAGTGTGTACTTTGGCATCCGAAAGAAGAAGTACGTATGGCGTCTGACTCAAAATACTCACTCACTTTTCATCACCTATGTCAACAGATTCTGGCGTCGGCATCATATGACAATACCATCAAAATGTACGTCGATGATCCATCTTGCGACTGGTATTGCTACACCACACTGCAAGCACACTCTTCTACGGTATGGTCTCTAAGCTTCTCCCCCTGTGGTCAGTTTCTCGCATCGTCTTCTGACGACATGACTATATGGATTTGGCGTCGGGTATCCGCAGCGGAGTGCGTCGAGTTGGGTATCCAAGCGCATGGAAACACTCCTGGGCGTTCTGGAGAAAGATGGGTGCCGACATATTGTATTCAGGGTCACTTCTCCGGACCAATATTTAGTGTCAACTGGGCACCTGGTGATTCCTTCGACCCAAGACAAGCCTTAGGCAAACTCGTTGCTGCAGGTGCTGATGGTAAAATTATTGTATTTTTCTTGGTACGCATATACGCTACTCTGCGAGGTACTTACGCATGTGCTCAGAGCTTGGAAGACAATAACCCATCTAGAATATTTGTGCATGTCGGTGCACAAGAAGAAAATGCGCATGGAAGTGTGGATGTAAATTGTGTGAAATGGGCACCGATGAATACAGATGGATCTGCTCCTACAATGATTGCTAGTGCAGGCGATGATGGTGAAATTAGTATTTGGACATAGAGAGAGCAACAAGTATAAATAGGATATATTCTAGAGATCATAGGTGTTGTACTCCAATGGTTGCGTCGACCTCCACAACCCTGGGCCGTACGCCACCTTCTCTTTCCACAAGTTCGAACCGGCAAGTATGGTCGGCGGTCGTCCTGGCGTGGAAGCATTACTCCGTTCGTCTTTAGCACACATTCCTACAAAAGGATTCACAGCTTCAGCTATCCGAACCACTATAGAAGAGCAAAATACTCACTGTTCCTCAGATATCGATCGAGCATTGTCAATACTGTTTCCCGGTCCAGCTTCATCACCTACTTCAGCACCACGTCGTTTATTGCAAACGTGGGACCTAACGGCTTCTGAATCAGTCAAGGAAAAATACACGAAGGAAAAAAGGAACGACTTTGAATTGACCGTGCGATGGCTTTGTACTCGCTTGGCGTACAATGATCCAGTACGGCCTCACCTATCTTCGGTATGTGCGCTCTGTTTTAGAATTAACGCCAGATCCTCATGTTACTAGCATCCACTTCCGTTTCGACCTCAAATTTTCAACTGCCTTTTCATTGGCTACCTGACTCACTTCCGAATCCAACGCCTGTCGTCAAGCGCGCCACAGAAATCGTTGACGACGCGTGCGCTTCTACAGGGCTTGTAAGCGCCAAAGGGGTACGTCATCCGAGCATCCTCTAACATTACTTTGTGCAGATTGAGTGGTATGCCACTCGTTCACGACTGGCATTTGCCTATGCCACTTCCGGTAAGTGTCTTTTTTTAAATGCTTCTATCCGTTTACACTTCACAGAACTCGTGTATGCGATGCAATCCAACTCGAGCACCGACGACGCTATGAACCTTCTAAAGCGCATCGCGCACACTCCCGGCGCCTATAATTTCGGCACTCGGAGCCTTGCTAGTGCGCTTCAATGGGCAGAATGGGGTGGTCGTGGCTGGCTTGGTATGTACTTTAAGATGATTGACTTGGAAAGGCATATTGCGAAGCTGGAATCTATGACGAGGCAGGTGCCGAGCGCATACAAAATATGCGCCATGGCTTGCCCAAGTGGGTCGGTGCGAACCTAACCACTTTTGGCATACTTTCAGTATAGCTTGATAGGCTGACTTTTCGCCATCTTTGGAAGGACAACACGATCTCTTTCAAGACCGAAAAGATTGGCGCCCTAGAGCCACTCATCGCCCTAATTTTGGACCTGATTTATTATTACACTAACTAGGAGCCCCAACCTAATTCCAGGGCTTAGGCCACTTTAGCCCTAACGCGCGTCACGGGTCAATTCTACCTTTTACAAATCATGTTGAAACATGTATACATTTTCCGCAGCGCATGCTTAAGCACACGCAAGCCTCACTCAACATGTGCATTGAGGTGTACCGGCTCCACTATGACCTAAATTTATGGAGTCTGCGTGTTAGAGGCCGTGTTTTTATTCTTTCCCTCCATAAAGCGCGCAACATATCACGTGCACTCCCGCCAATACCGTCATCGCAACACATAGCCACAAGACTGACATTCAGTTGAGCCAGCTTTCCTGTTTAATTCTCCTGGCCTAGAGGCGAACTGTGTGGCGTGTCGCCAGTATGGACGCGCGTGTGAGGAATGGTGCTCTTGAAGGATCTTCAGGAGACACTGATTGCCTTCCGCCCATTTCTGTTCATGACTTTCTGCCAAACAATGGCTCATCACCTGCGTTTGATTCGAGAGATGCGCATTTAAACACAAATACGGCTGGCATTTCCCCAGTGTTTGAGCATGAAAAGTCTGAAAAACAAAACGAAGCATGCGTACCGATCGAAGGGACAAGCGCATCGGATCACTGGAGCCCAACTTATGCTACTCTAAGCTCTGACGCAAAGAGGGAGCAAGAAACGCCTCAGCAGACGTCCAGCGATACTAAAGTCATGCAAGAGGAGGACAACATAACTGATGAGAAAGATACTGGATTTTTTGCTCAGTTTAAGGGATTTTTTGCCGGGGAAAAGCAAAAGGCCGCCAAAGCTGCTCAACTACAAGCGGAAATGGAGATGCGCTTGTGGAAGGACCCAGGGCCGTTTCGATTTCGCCCAGGCGAGCTGTGCGCACTCATAGATCCAGAAGACTTTTCAAAGCTTGAGCAAATGGGTGGCATTGATGGTCTTATGCAGGGTCTTCAAACAACTTCAGAAAAAGGCATTACCTCGTCCGAATTTGGCACCGATAATGATGCAGACAAGGCAGACACTATTAAGCAAAGAGCCAGTGTATACGGTACAAATATCTTACCCAAGCGAGAATCAAAAAGTCTGCTAATGCTTATGTGGCTCGCATTGCAGGACAAGATTCTTATTTTGCTTATTGTGGCAGCTATTGTTTCATTAGCGCTTGGCTTGTATACAAAATTTTCAGGGCGTAATGAACCTGTGCCTTGTCCTGACCCTCCCCCTGGCCAAGACATGTGTGAAGGTCCATCCGTTGACTGGGTGGAAGGTGTGGCTATTCTCATTGCTGTTATTATTGTTGACCTTGTTGGCTCACTAAATGATTGGCAAAAGGAGCGTCAATTTCGCGTACTAGATGCTAAGAAAGACTCACGAGCTATTACAGTTTTGCGCGACGGACAAAAGCGCCTGATCGATATTCATGATGCTGTCGTGGGCGACGTCGTTTCTATTGAGCCCGGTGAAGTTGTAGCATTCGACGGCGTTGTTCTTCGCTCACACAACATCAAGTGTGATGAATCAAGCGTCACAGGGGAATCCGATATGATTCAAAAAGTGTCCTACGAAGAGTATTTAAGTGAAAGAAGCAACGGGACTCTGAAGCATAAGAGCGTATTCATGATTTCAGGATCCAAAGTTCTGGAAGGAGTAGGAGATTTTGTTATCACTGCAGTGGGTTCTTTGAGCATGCATGGTAAGCTGATGATGTCACTGCGCGAGGAGCCTGAAAACACACCCTTGCAAAAGAAATTAAATCATTTGGCTGAAATGATCGCTAAGTTTGGCTCTGCAGCAGGTATTCTGATGTTTATTGCGCTGATGATCCGTTTCTTCGTTCGCTTAGGGCGAGATTCTGATGTCGACAGCAATGGGTATGGTCAGCTGTTTATCGATATTCTTATTATTTCTGTCACAGTAGTTGTTGTGGCTGTCCCCGAAGGATTACCTTTGGCTGTAACCTTGGCGTTGGCGTTTGCCACGCGTCGGATGTCCAATCGCAATCTGCTTGTTCGCATTCTTGGGTCATGTGAAACGATGGCCAATGCCACTTGCATCTGCACAGATAAGACAGGCACCTTGACTCAGAACAATATGAATGTGGTTGCTGGTCTCATTGGAGATGGCATGCCTTTTTATGATGAAGTTAAACTTGAAGTCGAAAATGCTCAAGTTAATTCAGATGGCATTAGCATCAGTGAACTCACACTCGAGCTCCCAGAAGCTGTCCGAAACATGCTAATTCAGCTTATTTGTATTGATTCAACGGCGTTCATTCCAAAAGAGAGCGATAACTCTGATCATTTTGTTTCGTCACATGAAAAGAAGCCATTCTGGGCGAGGTGGATGTCACGACCTGCGCCATCTAATGCCTTACTAAAGGCAGCCAAAGGTGAAGTCAATTTTGTGGGCTCGAAGACAGAGACAGCGTTATTGAACCTGGTCCGCCGGCTTGACTGGGCTGACTATGAAGAGGTTCGTGCGGCTGCAGACATTTTACAAGTCTTTCCCTTCAGCTCAAAGCGCAAAGCCATGGCTGTGGTTGTAAGGACAGAGTTCGGCGCTCGCCTCTACGTCAAGGGGGCAAGTGAGATGATATTGAACTTGGCCACGTCGGTGGTGTCCATGTCTTCGAGCAAGTTGTCGTCGGTGATTCAGTCGAAGCCATTGGATGATAACGAACGTCAGCATCAATTAAGCAATATTGAAGGATACGCTAAGCAATCGCTCCGGACGCTTGGCTTAGCTTATCGTGACTTCTCGGCATGGCCACCACCTGGCATTCGCTTGAATACCGCTGATGAGGTCGACTTTGATGATGTTGTTAAATCGCTCTGCTTTCTGGCTATTGCTGCCATAGAAGACCCGCTGCGCCGAGGCGTAACTGATGCGGTGCGATCTTGTGGAAAAGCTGGTGTGAACGTGAAGATGTGCACAGGCGATAATATCATGACTGCATGCTCTATTGGAAAGCAATGTGGTATTTACCATGAAGGTGGCGTGGCTATCGAGGGACCTGTGTTTCGGCAGCTGTCGCACGCTGATCTGGTCGAATTGGTCCCGCACTTGCATATATTGGCACGTTCTAGTCCCGAGGACAAAAAAGTGCTTACAAATACGCTGAAGGATCTGGGTCAAGTGGTTGCTGTCACAGGCGATGGCACGAATGATGGACCAGCTTTGAAATCCGCTAATGTTGGTTTTTCTATGGGCATTGCGGGGTCCGAAGTGGCTAAAGAGGCCAGTGATATCATTCTTTTGGACGACAACTTCTCCAGTATCGTCAACGCCATCATGTGGGGACGATGCGTGAATGACGCAGTGCGGAAGTTCCTTCAGTTCCAGTTGACTGTCAACATTGTTGCCGTAATAGTGACGTTCGTGTCTTCCGTTTCATCGAGCGACCAGAACTCGGTGCTGACGGCCGTTCAGCTTTTGTGGCTAAATTTGATCATGGACACTCTAGCTGCGTTGGCGTTGGCCACAGATCCGGCAGATCCAAGGTCGCTTGAACGCAAACCAGATCGTTCGACAGCGCCGCTCATTACACCGGAAATGTGGAAGCAGATTGCTGTCCAGTCGATCTATCAGGTGATTTTGGTTCTTGTTTTATATTACAGAGGAATGGATATTCTGAACGAACATGACAAATCTCATCCACAAGAGCTCATCAATAAATTAGAGATCGATACTTTGATCTTCAATGTCTTCGTTTGGTGCCAACTTTTCAACCAAGTTAATTCTCGGCGACTTGATCGACATTGGAATATTTTCCACAATTTTCACAAGAATTTATGGTTCATGTGTATCATGTTGATTGAAATTGGATGCCAGGTATTGATCATTTTTGTGGGAGGTGCTGCTTTCAGCGTCAAACGTATGAATGGCCGAGACTGGGGCATTTCTATTGTCGCAGGCTTTGTTTCATGGCCGCTAGGTTTGATAACGCGATGGTTGCCAACCAAGCCGCTTGAAGATTTACTGATCAAACTGAAGCTAATGAATGATCCAAATGAATTGCCATATAATTCATCGAGGTCATCCGAAGAATCACTGATGGAATGGAATGAACCGGCCATCGGACAAATTGCAAAGCAAATTGGATCTTTCTCGCGTATTCGTGGTGGTAGATTGCGTGCCAGCAATCTCGTTTTAAAAAGCAACGCGAAACTTATGAGGGAAAATGATGTACATCCCCAGGAAATCATGGCTATGGTGCCAGCTTTGATAGGTACAAGTGTTGGAGGCATGTGGAAACTGTCCAAGCAGGGTTCCTATGGAAATATGGACCAGTCACAAGCCCAGGTGTCTATTAAAACTTTGTATCGACAAGGCAAAATTGTTTTCCACCCGAATACGTCGTCGGATCATCCGTACTTGTTGTCCCTAAAGGATTGATGGTTGTTGACCTTCTGCAAGCATGCTTTTTATTTTATTTCTTGTAAATAGTTTGGGAATCTCCCAGTAGTACTAGGTTGTTGTCGTCAATACCCAAGTTTCATTTCTTCGTACAGAACGAGACTGTAGAACAACAAAATTTCATCAACAATCGTACACGGTCATATTTGGAAGAACATGTGAGATCGGAAGCAAAAAAAATTTTAGATTATAACCAAAAACATTAGTCCAACCCGGAATCGAACCGGGGTCTTATCCGGG
>ERZ500978.157-NODE-157-length-40040-cov-7.182844_pt1 | contig 40040 bp, 28 predicted proteins | sample MGYA00248870_ERZ500978 | MGnify/ENA primary metagenome ERZ500978 (study PRJEB25958, sample SAMN03398513) | human skin metagenome | study: EMG produced TPA metagenomics assembly of the Human Skin Microbiome Metagenome (human skin metagenome) data set. | reverse complement strand
CAGGGAGTTGCCGTGAGCGGCGATGAGCACGGTCTCGCCCTTCTTGGCGCGCGGGAGGATTTCCTCTTCAAAGTACGGCACAAAGCGGGCGACAACATCCTTGAGGCACTCGGTCTGCGGGACCTTATCTAGGTCTGCGTAGCGCGGGTCATTGGCCTGGGAGTATTCGGAGTCATCGGCTAGCTCTGGCGGACGCGTGTCATAGGAGCGGCGCCATGCCATGAACTTTTCCTCGCCGTACTCTTCCTTGGTCTCAGCCTTATTCAGGCCTTGCAGGGCGCCGTAGTGGCGCTCATTGAGGCGCCAATCGCGCACTACTGGGATCCAGTGACGATCGGCGGCATTGAGCGCGATATTTGCGGTGCGGATAGCGCGGCGCAGAAGAGAGGTATAAAGGACGTCCGGCAGAATGCCTTCCTGCGCGAGCAGCTCGCCGCCGCGCTTGGCTTCCGCCTCACCTTTTTCGGTCAGATCTACATCGACCCAGCCAGTGAACTGGTTGGACTCGTTCCACTTGGATTGGCCATGGCGAAGGAGAATTAGCTTTCCGTTAGTCATGTTTCCAGCATGCCACGAAATGGCTCCCGGCGTAGGAGGTTTAATCACCACTTGCCCGCCGTTGATGGCAGTCTGGAACCTCGATATGGCTGGCCTCGTCATAGATTTCTGCGAGCGCTGCGGCGGAGCTGGCCCAGCTAAAACGCGCGGCGTGGGCGACGGCGGCTTCGCCCATGGGGATGCGCAGGGGGTCGTCGGTGAACGTCGCCGTCGGGTCCATCGGCGTGCGCACGATGCCGTCGCGCAGGTCCGCGAGGCCATGCTGCGTCCAGTCCTCAATCGCAGCGGTGTGCACGTTGTAGAAGAGGGCATTCACGGTCATGTCACGGCGCATCGCATCCTCGAGCGGCGTGCCGAACGACATGATGGGTATGCGGTGCGTGCCCTCGTACACCTCCTTGCGCAGGTTGACAAAGTCGAGGTCAAAGCCGAGGACGCGCGCCGTCGCCGTCTCGAGGTTCTTGCTCTGCTCGGGATTCGCCGCGATCTTGCCAATGTGGCTGATCCGCGCATGACTCGGCGCCGCCTCTTGCATCTCGCGCGCCAGGGGCGTGCAGGGAAACACCTCGCTCTCCAGATACGCCTTGAGGAACAGCGCAAAGTGGTGGCCCGTCATCGACGACAGCGACACGTCCAGATCATGCGACGGAAGGCCCAGCAGCTTGTCCCGCACCCAGCCACCCGCAATGCGCGCCTCACACGGCGTCGTGGCCGTCGGCCGGTGGCACAGATCCGCGTACGTGCGGGACGTGCCATCGACATCCACACTCGGATTCGTCGTCTGCATCCAGCGGCACGTATCGTCCAGCAGCGTGCACAGGAACCCCTCCTCGCGCGTCAGCGTCACACTCGGTGGCATTCGGAGGCGCCGCAGGGTCGGCCACATACGTGGTGGTGGAGGCTATGAAAACGACGGCGGCGGCGGCGCCACATGGCCCCCCTGGGCTCGGACGTGGCGCCACAGGGTATCGGCCGCGTCGAGACTTACCTTGTGCGCGACGGACTTGGTCACGCCGGCGCGGTAGCGCGCATGCGACGACGCGCGCAGGACCTCGACAAGGTACGGCGCGACGGCCCGGACCGGCCACGTAGGCGGCACGTGCGCTAGGACGCGGACGAGGTCCCAGGACGCGGCATGCCGCACGAGGAGCGCCTGCGCCGGCGCATCGAGGTGCGCGTCGACGTACATGTCCAGGAGCGCGTACAGGAGCTGCGTTTGCTGCGCAGGCGTCCATGTCCGCGCCGCCTTGGCCGGCACGAGGTGGGTATACGGCCCGCGGGCGACCGATCGCGCGCGCGGCACGGGCCAGGGGCTGCCATGCATGCACAGATCGTCAGCGGCCTCCAAGGCCCGCGCACGGACGAGGCACGCAAGCGCGTCGACAAAGCGGTCGTGCTTCGCATGCACGATGGCGTCTTCGAGGGCGTGGCGCGTCGCCTGCGCCCCCCACAGCTCAGGCGGCCCGTACTCGAGCCACAGGCACGCCTTGTCCACGTCGTCGCGAACACGCGCAAAGACTTCGAGCTTCATCGAGGTGTCCACGTGCGCGGCGGTCAGCACGACACGCTCCATCGTCGCGAGCGCCGCCGGCGTGTCGATCGCACACAGCGCCTGCCATGCTTCGTCGCGGTGCGGCAGGTCGTCCCATGGCAGCGGCAGCGACGGCATCACATCGCGACGCACGAGCCACAGCCAGCACGGCCACAGGTCCACAGGCACCAGGTACGCGGCATGCTCCAGCGCGCCCTGCACATCCTCGTGCGAGCATGCGTACCGCACGGCATCCGCGTACTGCTGGTGCGCGCGGTACAAGGCCAGCACGAGATCATGGCGGCTCAGCGACTCGGCCAGGTCCCGGATCGTCGGCACGTCGCACGCTGCCAGCGCCGGCAGCGCAGCGAGCGGCGCATGCGGATCGCGCGCTAGAGCTAATTGCACGCGGGCCGTCGAGCCTGCCTCCTGCGACGCCAGCACCCATGCCAGCATATCGTCGGCACGTCGGCGCAGCTGCGCGTGCAAATACGCAAGCGAGGCATCGTGCTCATCCAGGGCCGGCACATAGTTCCACGCGAGATGCTGCGAAATCACCTCGTCGATCGTCGCCGGCAGCCTCGCCCACAGGCCGGCGGCCGCCTCACACAGGTACGTGCGGTGCCCACCATACAGCGCAGGCCACAGCGTCAGCAGCAAAGCCGGCGGAAAGCGGCGCAGGTATGCCGCCGCACACGCAAAGCGTCCCTCGCGCAGATGCGACACGCCCAGGTACTGCATCGCCGCCTCGTCATCCGCACGCCCCGTATCCAGGAGCGCCGCACTGCTGGGCATCGGCGACACAAGCGCACGCAAACGGCGTCGGCCGCCCACCAGCACCGACACGGGCGACCACCCCAGCCATCCGCGCGGCAGCTCGGCCGGGTACACGCGCGACGGCAGCACCTGGGCGCTCGGCACGGGCCGGCGGGGCAGCAGCGCCTGCGATGGCGGCGCCACACGCACCAGGTAGCGGTCATCGACGTCGGCTCGGAGGATCGCGATGCGCCGCAGCGTGACGAGGTCATGCAGGTGGATGGTATTATTGCGCAGGAGCGCCACGAGGTGCAGAGGACTAGCCACGACCGCCCGCGGATGCGAGGGCCACTCGACGAGGCGCGCGGTAGGCTCGCCATCCGCGCGCAGAAACACGCCCAAGGTGCCGTGATCCGAGTGCGACGTGATGAGGAAGCACGGCATGTCGCCCGGCACAGGCACGATCGCCGGCCTGTTGCGCGCAGAGCCTTCCTGTGCGCTCTGCGAAATCGGCAGGCCGACGGGTGTGCATACGCCCGTCGGAAGGTGGACGAGCGCATACGCTGTCCGTGTCGCGAGGCACACCACGTCGCCGTAGCGGTGCGCAATAAAAGCGTCACGAGGGATGGGCATATCCTGACACACGGACCAGCCGGCATCGTCTATGCCAAGCACCCACAGGTTCTGCCGCTTGATAATGCACAACGGCGCACGGCTTGGGTCGCGCTCGTCTACGGCGACTTGGACGACGCCCCGGACAGCCGGGTAGGCGCGGTGCACCGACGACATATCTGGGTACGTATAGAATTGCACGACGTGGTCGCACAGCACGGCGATCGTGCCATAGTCGCGCAGCACGACGATCTTTTCCACGGCTCGGCCCGCGGACGAGACACGCACACGCAGCGTCCACGGCTGCGAGGCGCGCCACCCATACACGAAGCCGTCCGTCGTCCCGACATACACCCTCTCGCCATCCGTGCTCGCTGTGCGTGCAGCACAGCTCTCTGACGCCGTCGGCGGCAGCACACACGGCGTCAGCGACTCGAGGACCGTGGACATGCGGAGACAAGGAACGCTAGGCTATGAGCGCGGCACACCTCCACACACGCGCTGCATCGGACGCAGGACGAGCGAGACGGTCGGCACGACGACCAGCACCATGACGACGATCATGTGGAGCGCCGTCGCGGGCAGGAAGCCAAGGTAGAGCCGCTCGAATACGAGGTCGATGGGTATAGACATGCGCTCCTCGCCCGCGGCGTGAGCGGCTCGCTCGACCGCGTGGGCGTCGGTGGCGCGCGGTATAGGCACGCCCTGCGCTTGGGCCTCGACACGTGCCAGCGCAAAGGCACAGGGGGCTGTGCCGGGCACCGTGTGCATCAGCACCTCATCCGGCGCGTGTATCTCTAGCGAATACGAAGCCGCCACCTAGTGTCAGTGCAGCATACATACAGGAGCTGGCGCAGATAGCCGCAGCTGGTACGAGCCTGGCGCGGGCATGTGCAGCGCCACCCACATGCCCTGCTCGTCGCGACGTAGCTCGAATCGGCGCGGCTCAGACCGGGCCTGCATGACGGGCCTGCGTAAGTAGCGGCCACCCACGTACCATGGCCCTTGTCGCACGAGCTCATTCGTCTCGGGCGCACATAGCGATGGATCCACCCGCGCCATCTCGGTGTTCGCCAGGGCGCCTGCGGCCAGCAGGGCCGCGGCTCCTAGCCCCTGGCATCCGCGCATGGTGGAGGACAACCTCGGCCTCTGCGGTGGTTGTCCTCCACCATGGGACACGGTGCCAATGACAAGCTGTTCATTACGCCGTCCGAGTACAGCGGCGTGTATGGGCAGCATGGCGCGACGAAAGGCGCGCAGCGGGAAAAGCAGGTGATAGTGCCGTTCCATATGTGTGCGATCACGTACCAGCCATGGACGCAGCCGGCGTGCCTCGTCCGTGACGGTCTCGTGTGTGACAAGGAGGCCCTGGTCGCGTTTGTGCAGCACTATGGCAAGAGTCCCGCGACAGGCGAGCCTACGACGGTGGATGAGATGCTAGACCTGCACATATCGCGCAACGAGCGTGGGCAGTGGTACGACGCCGTCTCGATGCGCGAGTTCACCGATCACAGCCACATGGTCGCGATTCGGCCCTCGGGGCACGTATACCTCTTTGAGACCGTGCAGCAACTGAATCTCAAGCCCAAGATGATGCGTGATCTCGCGACGGACGCACCCTTCTCCAAGAGCGATATCATCACGCTCCAGGATCCGCATGACCTCGGTCGTCGCACGATGCAACAAATGTACCACGTCCAGCACCACCTCACGTTGGCGCAGAAGCCTGCGTCAGAGGACGTCAATGCCGCTGCAACGGGCAGCACACGATCCCTGCTGGCGCAGCTTCGTCAGCAGCGGCAGCCCAAAGAACTGGCCCGCGACACGCCTGGAGAGGAGCAGGCGGCCCGTACGACAGGCACATCGACCGGCCGCACAGCCGCCAGCTTTACGTCGTCGAGTCTGACGCCTCGGACACGCACGGAAGAGATCGCGGTCGACGAGGAAGCCGTCATGTTCGAGGCACTGTCGTCTCGCCAGACCAAGAATGCCGTCGTGCGTCTACAAACCAACTTTGGCGCCTTGGTACTCGAGCTGTTCGTCAACAAGGCGCCACGCACCTGCTACAATTTCTTGGCGCTGTGTCAACGCGGCACCTACCACCATACCACCTTCCACCGCAACGTGCCGGGCTTCATGATCCAAGGCGGCGATCCCACGGGGACAGGGCGTGGCGGCGAGTCGATCTGGGGCCAGCCCTTCGAAGACGAGCTATGCCGTCCCGGCGCTCTGCGACACACGAGCCGCGGCATAGTGTCGATGGCCAACAAGGGCGTGAACACGAACGGCTCGCAGTTTTTCATCACGTACCGCGCGACGCCGCATCTCGACGCGAAGCACACAGTGTTTGGCACACTGCTCGGCGAGGACTCTTTCCGCGTGCTGGACGCGCTGGAACGCGTGCCGAATGTGCCGGACACGACGCAGCCCATCCGGCCGATTGAGCTGATCGAGGCACAAGTATTCGAAGACCCCTTCGCTACGTACATCGAGCGCCGCGACGCCAAGGCGCGCCGCGAGCATCCAGACGACGAGGAGCGAGCGCGTCGTGAGCTCAAGCGCCGCAAGCGCGAAGACGATCGGACCACGTGGCTCGGCACGCGCTTGCCCGCCAAGGACGCGTCGTCCATCGATGCGCCGGCGTCCATGGCTGCGCCAGCGGACGAACATGGCCTAGCGAGTCTCTCGACCCGCAAGCGCCGCACAAGTCCGCCCCCTCGCCGCGCACGCAGCAGCGGCTTTGGCGACTTTCAGGGTTGGTAGAGATCACGTGATACAACCGGCGAGCGAGCGCTCTGCGGCGGAGCGTGTGGGGTTGGCCGAGGACGTTCACCATGGCGTTCCAGTCGATGCTGTCGGGCGCCGAGTGCTCGGCATCGCAAAATCACTTGTCGCAGTTTCTCAAACATACACAGACAGACAGGTCTCTTCAGCAGGATGCCGTGCAGACACAGCCGGGCGTGAAGCAGCGCCCTGGATTCCGTACGCGGCCGGGTGGCGTTGTCGGTGGGGCGCAGGACATGGACGCCTTTCTGCAGCAGCCACCTGCGACGGGTGCGCGGCCCTTTGATATGCATGCGATGCGCTCGGAAATGGAGGCCATGCGGATGCGCGCGCCGCCATCGAGTGCGTGGGCACAGGAGATGCAGCAGCGACCACCGGCGCCGGCGCCGGGCCGGCCTGGTGCGTGGACGGAGCAGTTCCACGCGCAGCGGCCGCCGCCTGCAGAGGAAGCCGCGCCGATGCGTCTTGGTATGAGTATGGCGGGGCCTGGCCGCTTCGGCGGCGGTCTGTACACGGGACACGCCAGCTATGCGCCACCAGCCCCGAGGAACACTTCTGTGCCTGCCGCCCCTCGACTTGCTGAGTGGGACGACGCTACCTGGGACGAGCAGTTCCGTCGAATGGAGGCTGAGGCGGCGTCGGCTCCAGCGGCGACCGACAAGGGCAAGCAGCGCGAGACACAGAAAGACGAGGACGCCGAGCTCAATGAGCTGCGAGAGATGCAGGCGCGGCTACGGGACGAAGTGCACGATTCGAATCCCCGCTTCGAAGAGCTGTGGAATAGGCTCAAGGACCCGAGTCTGCTGGACAAGTCCGACGACCTGGCCAAGTGGGAACGAGAGCTGATGGAAGCGGTGGCGAACGAGGATCCGCTGGCCTCGACGCATCCAGGCGGCGGTCTGGGCCCTGGTGAGCTTGGTCTGCTAGAAGAAGACGGCCTTGGCGAGGCGGAGGCCAAGCTGCGGCGCGAATGGCTGGGCGACGTGGACGAGACTGGTTTCCCCAGGCTGGGCGCGTACGAATACGAGGCACACAATCCGTTTGCGGGGCATGCGACGCCGTATGCGGAGGGCATGCGCTTACTCGAGAACAACGGCAGTTTGACGGAGGCAGCGCGTCTCTTCGAAGTCGCGACGCAGCGCGACGTCGAGAGTCAGCAGGTGTCGGACGAGATTGACCTCTCGCGGGCCGAGCGGTCGCGTGCATGGCAGCGGCTGGGCGAGTGCCATGCCATGAACGAGCATGAAGAAAAGGCGATTCAGGCGCTCGAAGAGGCTGTGCGCATCGACTCGTCGAACCTCGAGGCGCTCATGTCGCTCGCCGTGTCGTACATCAACGAGGGGTATGACCAGGCAGCGAACGTGACACTGCTCCGGTACTTGGCTCGCTCGCATCCGCACCTAGCTCCGTCGCCCGAGTTCCCTGCGCTGCCGAACGAACACACGGATCCTTGGGCACGCGTCAACTATGTGCGCGACCTCTTTCTGCAGGCAGCGCGCAGAGACGCCGCCCGCGGCACCATGTCGCCGGACATCCAGGTGGGACTCGGTCTACTCTATTACTCAACGTACAGCTATGAGCAGGCCAAGGACTGCTTCCAGGCGGCCCTTGCGTCGCGGCCGAACGACTGCCAGCTGTGGAATCGGCTGGGCGCGACGCTCGCGAACGGCGGCAACTCAGAGCTGGCGACCGATGCATACCACCGCGCCTTGGAACTGCGTCCTTCGTTCACACGCGCCATCTACAACCTGAGCGTGTCGTGCATGAATCTCGGCGCGCACCACGAGGCGGTCGAACACTTGCTCTCCGCGCTTGCACTGCAGCGGTCGCAGTCGGTGCCCGATGCACCTGATTCGGCGTCCATGCCTCTGTCGCACGCCAAGGAAAGCGAGGGCTTATGGAACACCCTGCGCAGCACGCTACTCGTGATGAACCGCGCGGATCTCGTGCCCTCGTGCCGCGTCGGCTCGGATCTCGACGTGTTCCGCCAAGCCGGCTTTGACTTTTAAGGGCATGCAACGTGCTCACATGCCTGCTTCATTGCGGGAACAAATTGCTTCCGCGTCGCACGCAGGTCGTGCTGTGTCCATGCCACAGCATACCCATCGTGCTCAGGCAGGGCCAGCGGCAGGGTCGTCAAGTCGACGTAGTGCGTCTTGAGCGATGCCAGCGCGTCCGCCAGGGCCTTGGCGCTCGGATGCCATCCAAAAAAGAACAGTTCGCGATGCCATGTGCCGTCGCGTTCGTAGCCAGCCAATATCATGAGCACATGCACAGCTTGTTGCCGTGCAAATGTACGCGCCTCGTCGAGAAAGGTCGGCGCTAGCACCATCTCACGTAGCGGCCGTGTGACAGACGCCATACCGATGGACCACGCGCCATTCGGTGCCGGGCACGTCATGTGCTTGTAATCCCGACGCAAGTGATCTGACACAGTCAAGTGCGATGTGTCGTTGCGTAGGCGCAACAGCTCGCGGTACAGCGCCGCATCATCGTCGCAGGCCACGAAAGGAGCGAGGAATTGCTGCGCAGCTTGGTCTATCGCGTGGAACTTGCCCGCCTGTTCGTCCCAACACAGGGTATCGAGCAGCATGGCACCGTACAGCAGTCGAGCCACGGGCACAGGCACATGAGATGGGTGGAAGTGCGTGACAAGGACACTAGCACAAGAGCCAGCTTCATGGGGCTCGCATACGATACGGGTACGGGCCTCTGGATGCGCGTGCTCATCCACATGGTGATCCCATATCGCATCGATCGTCGCAGACTCAAACGCCTTGGTCGCCCGATTATGATCCACCAGCACGACATGCATGCCGCGATGCATGGCGGGTACATCATCCAGACAGCACACCGTATCCATATCAATACCGCACTGCTCGAGGTGCGCAACATTCTCCCGGCGCAGGCGCAAGTCACATCGACGCGCTTGAATCACCGGGATCCACTCGTGCTGCATGTCAAAGCACGCGTAGGCAATGGCACATGCCACGCTGTCCAAATCCGCCGCCTCATTGCCTACAACAAAATGCGTGGCTCTCGACGCATTCGATGCCTGACGCGTCGCCCAAAACTTGTCCCATGTCATGCTCAAAGTCGACATGTTTCGGGGCCAGAGGCGTAGGAGTGGAGGGGTTGAGAAAGGCCGGTCGAAGGGCGCGTCATCAATCCTCGGCATGCCACTCTACCCTAGGCCTCTACATCCGCTGCAGCATATAGGTCACAATATGAACCCACGTATGAGTTGCCTCACCCTAAAGTAGCTTGGACCTCATATCAGCGGCCACCTCTGGCCAAGAAGACAAGCATGAGAGCGATAGGCACCCACAAGGTCCCTCCTGGGCGCACCAACCAGGAGAAACGTGCCAGCCCCTCGGCACATATTTCACGTGATGTCTCGGACACTTTTCTTCTTGGCTGCTCCTGACCGAGGGGCGGGGCTCGGACGACCCCTATCTATGCGCATGGATTCGCATGCCTCATGGAATGTCAAGCGGCCCGTTTCGGACCATTATATTAGGATAGCTGCCGCGCACATGCCGGACGTCCATTAGTCCACATGCCCCTGCCTCCAAGGCACCGCATCCGCGTGGCGCCCGGTCCTTGGTATGACTAAACACGAGTAGCAGTCATGCCTTCCTTGGGGCGGCGGAACCTTTTTTGAAAAAAAAACACTCCGATGCACCTAGGCGCAAGAGCCTCGTTATAAGGAAGCAGGGGACGTGGACCATCCCGACGTCCTTGCACCTTCCCCATGGCGGATCTTTCCCCTGATACTTTTCATGAACTACATAGTCATTCAGACGATCCAAGATGGTACCAGCCGCCAGAAGAGGAGAAGAATCTCCCTTCTACCGTCTACCCATGGTCCGAGCAAGTGAGGCATGCCAAGTACATGTCGTACTTGTTCTGCGCCTTGGTGATCGTCGGTGCGTTGATCCACGGACTTCGTCTGGCACGCCAGGTGTATCCACGCGTCGGTCTGTACGTCAACAAGATACCAGGTGTCACATTCCTAGCGGCCGTCTGTCGTGGTGTGGGCTACTACAAGTTTCGTTGGGGTAAGTGGCAGTCGCCTCCAGGCCAATACATGGTGATTAGTGCAGCCTTCATCATCGGAGTAGTCGTGTGGGCTTTTGCCTTGACACCGCACTACTTTCCTCATAATGAAGACGGCTCACCACCATTGGCGATCCGAAGCGGCATGATGGCTATTGGCATGATACCATTCATTTTTGCCATGGCCCTCAAGTTGAATCCCATTTCACTATTGACAGGGATCCCGCACTCGCACATGTTATTTTACCACCAAGTTGCAGCTATTGTGCTCTTGTTTCTCTCGATCGTGCATACGGTGCCTTTTGTTTGGCAAGCGTTACGCGAAGAAGGATACGAGCGACTCAAGTACATTTGGTCTGACTCGTACTCGATCTACTGGTCCGGCACCGTGGCGATATTCTTCCTACTTTGGATTGTCGTTTCGAGTCTCGGCATCTTCCGTTGGTTGAGCTACGAGTTCTTCGTGGTACAGCATGTCATTTCATTCACGATTTTGTTGGCGTGTCTTTTTGTCCACGTCCAAGATCTTCTCAACGCGCATGTCTGGCTATGGGTCACGGTGGGTATTTGGATATTCTCAATCTTGGGTCGCTCTTTGATTGTGTTGTTCTCCACGGAATTTTTTACGAGCGGTCGCTCAGAAGTCGAGGTGTCGGCCTCGGTAGGACACTCGCCTGCAGTGGTGCAGGACGAGCCTGCCAAGTTCATTCGCATGAGCTTTGTGACACCGCTGCGCTGGCGTCCAGGACAACACGTGTTTGTTCGCTTTCCTGGAATGGCAGCTACGCAGGCGCATCCATTTACATGTTTGTCGCTCCCGAGCTATTCGCCCCACTTGCCCAACAACCTCGTGTTGCTGGCGCGCGTGCACAAAGGCATCACGCGTCACATTTACAACTACATAATGAAGCACGGTGCTGATGAGACCAAATGCAAAGACGAAGAAATGTCAAGAGTCGCGTCGGACAACAGTTCGAATGATGTGAAGAAAACCATCTCTGATCACACGTTTTATGGGACCGAGAAAGACGTGTCGGATACCCGCTCAATGAGTTTGTCAACCGCTTTAGACGGTCCTTATGGATACACATACAACCTGGATATTTATCAACACTCTGTGCTGTTTGCCGCCGGTTCGGGTATCACGTTCTGTTTGCCCCAGGTAACGGACCTTGTGCGCCGTGCTGCGCTCAGTAAGACAAAGTGTCTTACCAAAAGTGTGCGCCTTTTATGGTGCATTCGAACATACGACATCATCCATTGGGTTCGTTCAGAACTGCTTGAATTGGCATTTTTAGCAGAGAAAGTGCCCTTTGATGTGGTGGTGGAAGTGTACGTGACGCGCGAACACAGCGAGCACGTTGATCCTGATTTAGGAAATCTCATGAAGGTGTACTTCGGACAGCGTCCAGATATAAAGTCAGTGATCGGAATGGAGGCTCAGCATGCCATGAAGTGCGAGTCACAGAGCCTGTCCGTGTCATTGTGTGGACCGGGCTCGTTTTCCTGCGAGGTGGCACGTACTGTATCCGCGCTGAATTGGAGCATAGCCTTTGGCCGCGCAGGATCTTTGCGCGATGTGCACCTCATATCAGAATCATACAAAATGTAACATGGAATGGGCATCAATAGGAAAGGGAACCAATGATAGGATGACGCACTGCATACTTGTATTAAAGGTGTTCATGATTAGTGCGATGTGGAGGCCAAAAAGTTGACTTTTGCTTTCGTCGATTTTTTTTCTGCTGACCATGCCATCCGATTCAGGATCAGGCGGGTTTCAGGCGTATGCGCATCTTTTAGACGCACGCATTCTGCGTGCCCTGGCGGATAATAAGTTTGGTACACCGACACCTGTTCAAAGGGAATCACTGCAATATAGTTTGGGTGGTGCTGCGCGCGATATCCTAGCTCGGGCTCGGACAGGCAGTGGTAAAACACTGGCGTACGGGCTTCCGATCTTGCAAAAGATTGTAGCAACCAAGCAAGGTATACCGAGATCAAGTGCTGAATACTCCGCCACACGTGCATTGGTTCTCGTACCCTCTCGTGAGCTTGCCGAGCAGGCGACACGACAGCTCACCGATGTACTGACATACTGTAATGATATGGTCCGAGTCGCAAATATTGCTCGACCTGTCAAGTCCTCCGTCCAGAAGCTGCTTCTTTCAGAGAGACCTGATGTAGTCGTGGCTACACCATCGCGTGCACTTGCTAGCATGCAAGCTGGAGATCTGGTCGTGCGCAACTCGTTGCAATCGCTCGTCATAGACGAGACAGATTTGGTGCTTTCATATGGCTATGGCACCGATGTGAAGACGATTTTACAAGAAGGATTTCTCTCTCGCACTCACCAAACATTTCTTATGAGCGCAACGCTTGACGATGACACTGAGGCACTACGTGAACTCATGCTCAAGGATCCCGTTGTACTGCGTCCTGAAAATGATACGTCCCTCGCAGAAAATTTGTCGCAATACTTTGTCGAAACATCGGAAGACGAAAAGTTTCTACTCGTGTACGTGATGCTCAAGCTACGCCTCATTCGTGGCAAGTGTCTCTTATTTGTGAATGATATCGACAGGTGCTATCGACTAAAGCTATTCCTCGAGCAATTCGGGCTTCGTACCTGTGTATTGAACGAAGAGCTGCCCGTCAACAGCCGCTTCCACATTGTGGAAGAGTTCAACAAGGGCAAGTACGACTATATCATTGCGACAGATGCGAATGCAGCACCAGAATCGAAGAAAACAACATTATCTCAAAGGGGCAAGGAGTTCAACGTGTCGCGTGGTATTGATTTTGTGGCAGTCGCTTGCGTTATCAACTTCGATTTGCCCACGTCGACGCGCGCTTATACCCACCGCATCGGTCGCACCGCGCGTGCAGGTAACACTGGGACGGCGCTGAGCTTTGTCGTGCCAAGGCGTGAATTTGGAAAGAAGAAGGCTTTGTGCTGTCCCACATGCAAGCACGACGAACAAATGTGGGAACAAATCGTGGAAGACCAAAAAAGCAGTGGCATGCAAATCCATCCATGGACTTACGACCGCACTCAAGTCGAGGCATTTCGCTACAGAATGGAGGATGCACTGCGTAGTGTCACCAAAGCCGCCATCAAGGAAGCGCGTATACAAGAAATCAAGCAAGAGATTCTTAATAGCGAGGCACTGAAAGCCCACTTTGAAGAGAATCCTCGTGACTTGGAGTATCTTCGTCATGACCGTGCGCTGCATCCTGCGCGTGTCCAAGCGCACATGAAACATATCCCATCCTACTTGCGCCCGCGCATCGCATCGCTTCCAGGCACAGCGCAGTCTCATGTCGGGTATGTACCCAAGAACCGGCCTAAAGTGCCCCAACGTGGGAAAAAGAACACGCCCCGTGGCAAGAGCAAGAAAAAGAGTGATCCCCTCAAGTCGTTTACATAGTGGAGGTACCTGCACAAGGTTTATTCCATGCAACGAGCGTCGTCTGCGACGGATGCCATGCAAGCCTGCGAGCGGGAATGGCATCTGCTGCAGTCTTATATATCATACCATGATATACGTGCGCAACATGGAGTGGATGATATAGCTGCGAGTATGCGCCGCTTGTGTGAGACGATTATACATGACGAGGCACAGGCGCCGCCCCATGCATTGGGGACATGCTCCGCATACCTTGTGGAGAACAACATCCTCAATGACCTTGTAAGCCTCTGTCTTCCTGATGAACCTCTTGGTATTCTTGATGAGTTCTTACGTATGTGCACGACTCTGGTCCGACATATTCATGTGCCATGGTTTCTTGCCAACGAAGGTGTTGCACATGCATTGCTACAGCTCTTACGATCTTGTAACAAGAAACAGCAAAAACCACCAGGTCTTGTCGAGCTTGCGTATGCGCTATGTGCCCGCGTACATCAGCAGCCAGACACGCTGCGCGTGCTTGTGCAGCTAGGAGCACAACTCCCGAAAGAGAGGCCGGCCGATCGGTTTCCGCTCATGACTTGCATTGTTGGGCATATCACCATGGATGGGCCCTTTGGCCGACACATGCGTACATCGCTTGTATGGTTCATGCATGCGCTACTCACTTTGGGTACCAATCACCGGGCTGCGTGGCCGGCCTTGTATTTTGATCAAGCCACTTGCTCTGATTTGGCCCAATCTCTCAATGAGGCCGTGGCGCATGCATTCAATCATTTGCCACACCATCTAGATGCATTAGGGCCAAGGTCCCAAGAAGCATGGGTCTACGATCGTTTTGATAAAAATGTCCAATGGTACGCGTCAACAGTCGACATTCCATGTCTCGGAACTTTTATCGACCTACTGTGGCTGATGCAAAATTTATGGCGTCTAGGTCAAGCGGCCAAAGATGGACTCATCGGTGATCAAGTCGATCAGCTCTTGACCGAAATGACTGATCAGTTCAAGTTGCGTTTTGTCGAGGCATGCCTAGAGCCTGCCATACATGCATGCCGAGAAGAAGCACCGAATACAGTATCACTATATGCCATGTTATGTTACTTGGATGTACTTCTGTGTATCATGGAGCCATGCACGCCTCTGTCAAGATGTATTTCATTATACAACAGAAGCATGTCTGATTTAGTAACCGAAGGGCTACACAGCCCGCCACCGACTGTTTTCTGTGCGTTGCACATGTCCAAAACCTTGTCTCGTTGGATACTTTGGCACGACACTACACCCGGCACAAGTATGCGCATTCGTCGCACCAGTATGGCATTCCCACTAATCGCCATGGCAGAGACATGTCAAACGCCCAGGTTCCGAGCCGCATTTTCGCACAGGTTCCTTCAGCATCTCTTGACGGTGGAACAAGCGATGCGTGACGATCCAATATACCATGACAAACCGAGCCTGTCTCATCAACAGCACTTGGTCTACAAACCAATTGATGTTATACAACAATCAGCGTTGCCTTCCGAACACTCTCTCAGGCCTCTTACATTCAAGCTGCGGCATTTTTTCTCATCTTCTTTCGAGGAAAATATGGCCGTAATCGAGACATTAGGGACGCTCTGTCGCTCTCCTCTACTGCGTCTCAAGGGTCTCATTGAGGGCGGACACGAAGAGATGGACGAAGACACTTTGCCCATTATCACGTTTCTCCTGTACTCGTTGTATCTCCAGTCGCGCTTGTTGCGCAAACAAATACCCGGATTTGACTTGTACCTGGAACATCGCAAAATCGAGTGCCTTGGTCATCCCCTAGAGGAGCCATTGTATAATGAGGATCACAGCGCATGTCCTCTGTTCCATACAAATTCTCCGGAGCAAGGCATCATGATACTCCAAAATATGTTTGAAAGTGGTCAATGGATACCCAAGACCAACGTTCGAACAGAAAGTCCGTCACACATCGTTGATGGCGTCTCTATGGAAAAGGCACGGTCCATAAGAGTGCCAGTCTATCCATGCGAGGCACCTACAAGAGGACCGTGGTCCGATGATACAATCTATGAACCCATTGATGTATCTCTGCTACATGTGCTAGATAACTCAATTGTTCTTGAAGAGGCATGTTTGGAAATGGCATGTGTCTTGCTTCTTCGTGATGCTTGGGGTATTCCATCGTAGTGGAAGGCTACCTACCTTGTTTCTGGTGCATGAATTCATGGCAACGCGTGGTAGGACTCAGTGCTCTGCTATTGGTTTTGGGACTGGTTTGGAGCGTAGGCCAACACCAAGCGTTGTGCACCTCCAGAACTCATCTGGATGCCGTTTTCACAACGCATTGCCTATGATACCCACCCAGTGAACATCACGATCTGGACTCAGTCGGCGCCAATATGACCAATGTCCTGATACTCCTTGTGTAATTTGTCCACTTTCATTACTTCATAAGATCGGGAGCTTTGCGAATGCTCTGTCTCATCAATTGGCTTAGGGATTGGCTGAGGAATCCAAAATCAGACGACTTATGCAAAGATTTTGAGCCCAAATGTCGATGAGGAAAACCTTTTCAGCGTTAAACATTCTCAGATCAAAAAGCCCCGGTGCTTCATCTAAGATTTCTGCATATTACCTTGGTCATGGCTAATGGCTTTATCATAATGTTTCATGGATTGTTTATAGTCCCCCGGGTTATTGAGAAGATAGACAACGGTAGGCTATTACTCATTTTTATGGTAAGCAAGATAAAACTCATAAAATACACTTTGTAGGCATTCCCTACCTGCGTTGAATGGCACCTGTGAAAAGCAGACGTGTTTCAAATACATTTGGCACGATTTGTACTTGACTCACTGTATAAGCTCATGCGCCTTCTATCGCCAAAGATAGTTTCCATATTCCGAGGTGGCACTTGAATCGGTTCGTTTCCTAATGAACAGTCCGATTTGAGATGTTTTAATTGAAGGCATATGGATCATGAATGCGATTAGGATTGTAAAAGAATTTTTCATTGTGCAAAGTATTAGTGTGATTCATACCAGGAGCGACCCATGCGCCCGGGTGAGCCTATAATGACACCAAATAAGTCGCGGGCCGTGTTAATGATTTCGACAGCACTCGCAATGAGACCTCCCTCGTGCTCTTCGACATAATCCTCAGAGAGTGGCACAGGAGGGAAGTAGGAGGAGGGAGCGACAACAGCACCAGTGTGTGGATGGCTCTGACTGTTGCGCTGTATTGCTCCATGACCTGGGCCATGAAACGCTGACGAACTGATGGGAGAATTCAGCGGCGTAGGTCCAACAAAAATAGGTGGCGGACGAATGGCATCCTCATTAGCGGTAGGTGGAATAGGACCAATGGCATCGTTGAGTGTAAGATGTGGTAAATGATCATCAAGTTTCATCATAAGTGGTCTTGTAGGGTCAGAGTTGTCTGTGGAGGGTATCATGCTGGGACTTGAAGGAGGTGGATCATGAGAAACGCCACGAGCTCTTGGGGTCGAAGGAGCAGAGGAAATTTGTGTCGTGTCTGTGATTAGTACGCCGGTGCTAAGGAGTCGTACCTTGTTGGCTAGAACTTCCGAGCAAGGCTAAAGACATGGGGTTGTCGTCTTCATTATCATCAACGTCGTAGTAGTAGTATTCGTACCCATCGTCCGGATCAATGTCAAATTCATGCGAGCCAGGGATTGGGTCATTGACAGAGTAACGAGCATCCAGCTCGCTAGTGTGCCGGCCGTACATGTCATCATCTTCATCAGATACTTCTGAATCAGTAGTGGTCATGCACTCATGACCCATCTTTAGGTAGGTCGGTGGCATCATGGCGATGGTGATATGTCGATCAGACCGCTTCGCCAACGTCATGTTCGGACTTAAGTAGCGGTGTTGCTGCGTCTGATCTCCATACTCGTCTTCAGAATCAGAGCACTTGCTTTCAGGGTAGGGTACTCCGATAGACTCGTCATCTAGAGCGATGCATTGTGATACAAGGGTATTGAAGCTGATGTGACGTTCTCTCCGGGTTGAATGGCTCGTATGATCATGCCCCGGGCTACCCATCTTGAGTGCTTTTTTGCGCGGTTGCTGCTTCTTTGTTGATGCACCCTGTAATGATGGCTGAAACTTGGTCTGTGCTGGTGCCTGATTCGAGTTTTTGGGTTGCGATACATTGAGTGGCGTTTGGAGAATATCGGTGAGCGTTCGGTGCTTCAAAATAGACTTTCTGTCAGAGGAAGAGACGTCAATATTAAGTCTCTCAGCCGTAGATGCAACTTTGGGGGGTGGTGTGGCTTTGGCCTCGCCGTGCAGAGGTCCATAGAGCCATGTCACATCGCTTTCCTTCAGCCAGTTGAGCGTTTGAGGGCTCACGGTCTTCAGCTTACCACGATGCTTGGCCCATGTCCTCCAGCTTGCATTTTCGAGACGCAAACCGTTTGCGATTTCGTTTTTGCGCTTGGTCATGGCCTTCCAGCTATTCCATACGTCTTCATCCTTCCAGTCATGGCTCAGATAGTCCACGCAGATCTCAGGGGTAAGACTCTCAATTTGCGTGTCATCTGGCGCCGGATTCTCAGTCGATACAGTTGGATAAGGTGCTGGAGCCGAGAGCATATCCGTACGCTGGCGCGCAACGTCTTGCTCTGCACGATTGTCACACCAGTTGGATCCCTCGCAGCCATGTGCCTAACCCCACCCTATTTCGCCCGGGTTCGGGTTGCTCCACTCGTTCGATGACTAAGGCATGTAATACACGCGCCCACAGGAAGGGCAGCGTGTGTGTAGTGACGCGTCGCGCCATGAAGACGAACGATGACGCGTCAGCGTACGTTGGGCGCGATGTGATGAGTGCTGCAGCCAAGCAGGGTGTGAATGAATTGCGCGAAGCATCGTGGATACATGCACAACGGCGCGCGTCGGCACTGCAACGCGCTCAGTCATCGAGTCTGGGTGCATGTGCTGAATATGTCCAGGGCCGAGACTATGCACAGCGCGTGCGTCGCGAGTCCAACGACCTTTTGCGTTCTTCACGTTCTTCTGGTTTTGATCAATGTGCACAGACTGGACGGAACGAGCGTCTGGAACTGACAGAAGACATGGAGCGTGGTCCATACACTTTTGAAGCGCCTCTCGACGACGCCACGTTTGAGCGCTTTGAACCTCATGCTCGTACTAAGCTGAGGAAGCGATACATTCCACACGCAAGCGTGAATGCATATATGAATTGCCGCTACGCAATCTCACCCAGCACACTGTACTCTCTCACAGGCCGCAGTGGCTCTTCCTCCGAGTATGTGCGCGACGTCTCCCAACCAGCCATGGACGGCGACTTTGAGGTGCCGCTATATGGCGACTGGGTTCTTTTTGCCGTGATGAGTGAGAAGAGCGCGCTCAAATACACTAATAAAACCCCCTCTGATGCCGCACCCACCAAGTATTTTTCCTGTAAATTACTCGACCTCAACACTCAGTATACGAATATTTACCACGAGCTTCCGGGGCACTGTGTTATGAATATGCTTACATTCGAATCGTCTCGTGGTACCAGTGCGTTCGATAAGCTGTGGAAGGAACGGGACGGTGTGCTGCTAGCCATCCTGAACCCCCGCATCATGCGTGCCCGAAAAGGATCCAACGAACTGACTATTTCGCCGCGCTCTGCTGACTCTGTCCTCGTGCTAGGTTTGGCAGATCAATATGGCCGCTGTGAGGCGCATTGCAGAGACGGCTCGCGATGTACAGCTTTTGTGTTGCGACATCCCAAGAGCCAGGGCGTATGCGCCATGCACCTCGAAAAGGCCATTGCTGGACACCAACGCTCACGAATGGAGTTTGCCACTGCCGCGGCATCGTATGTCGTCCCACCGCCGTCAAAATTGCTTCCTACGTATAGCCATCGCCCGAGCAAGCGAGTTCGGCCCCCGATGGATGGGCTGCATTATGTCGTGCCTGGCATCGCGCCATCTAACTGCGATCCTGGCAGTCACATGTATGATATATCCTCCCAGCTTGGTCGTGGCCTTGAGCAAAAAAGGCAGCGCAAGCGTCGGGAGCTTGAAGAGGCAGGCCAGCTTTCCAAGCTCCATGCTCACGGCCCCGAACCCAAGAATCGGCGCATGTTAGACGCACAGCTTCTAGCAGATATGGATCAGAATAGCAGTGCAGCTCAAGCTCTACGTACAGCACAGGCGACGCTGCGCGGAGAAAATCCCAAAAAGCAGCAAGTCTCGCATACAAGCACAACAAGTATACCTGAAAGTGGCGCAGCGTCGCGTCTGTTGGCGCGACACACGGCATCTGCTGCTTCGCTGCCTCCCGCCAAGTTGCACAGCACACCGTTTCGGTCGAATGTACTGGACCGCGATAATCCCGCAGCTCGGCATATCGAGCTACTTAAACGAAAAGAGCCGTCCACTACAGATGATGATGATCTCGTTATCATTGCAGGCTAACTATGGTTGCGTACCAGTTGGCACGGCGTCCAAAGCAAGTTTGAGGAGCGCTATCTTGCGACGCAGCACCTCAATAGAGGCGGGTAGCAACTGCTCCGGCTCATATATACCCGTAGACTCCACGCTAAACAGAAAGTGATCCTGAATTCGACCGAGGCGCACAAAACCCTCAAACTCAGGATGCCGGAGTACCTCCCGGCTGACCGTATCTTTGCGCGCATCAACGACACGCACGCCGTTTTCACCGCCTTGCTCCATGACGCCTTCAGGGAAGCATGAGATAAATTTAGGGATCAAAGGCTCTGGGATTGGCTTGAGAATCTCAATCAGAGGCAAGAGCCGATATGTAGCCGTCGCTACGGGCGAGAATTTTGCGTGATCTTTGCCGATACCTTTTTCACAGTGCAATTCCATCTCCATACTCTGTCCAAGAGCCATTTTTGCGATCACAATATCAGGTTGCACAGGACGTGGCGGGCAGTCTGCCATCGTCTCGGCTTGGTCGCCCTTGGGGTCCCACTCAAGCTGTGAAGAATACACGTAGCGACCTTCGATGCCCGCATCCTTCGAGGCGCCCCGCTTTTTGCACTCTGCCTTTAGGTTGAACACAACCGTGTTTTGATCATTGGCTTCGTCGTCCATCTTAAATGACAACTTTCTGGGATCAATCGCCAAAGGAATCAAACCCAATCGATGTGAAAGTACTTCATCTTGGATAATGGATGTATTGTTCCATATGTACACATGCTCGATTGCCACGGTGGGCACTTCTGCAATAAGAACACGACGAATGGAATTCGCTATACTCGCATCGACTCCCACCAAATCAAATTCACACAGCTCGGTCGTCCACCTTGTTACGTCCACGCGAAGATGCTGCTTGAACTCGTCATAGTCCCAAGCACCTGAGCCACCAGGATGGTGGCGCGGATAGGAGGTAGACGACACATTGCCTACCCTCTCTGGCAGGATTTCTACAACATTGTGTCTGTCCATGCTCTGTGACCTGCAGCTGGTCGATGGACAAAATGCACAATGCTCGAGTGACCAAAAAAATATGCCCACGTGACTCTGGATCCGCATGAACTATTCTGCGATAAGCTATGATACAAAGCTGAGGATCTACCAAAGAAGGTCAAAGTGGCCAGGGCGATACAAAAGGGGGCTTAGTTCAATAAGCGCACCATCAATTTCGAATGGCGTAATGTTGCATGGTTGAGGCTCTATTGCATCGGCCAGCTTAAGTGCATCAGTGTCCCTTATCGAATGGAATGAGCGCGTAGACCCTTGTAAGTAAAGAACCTTGACATTGGCACGTAAAACCGAGCATAATGCCATAATTTGAATATGATCCGCATCTTTACCAAATGCCTCAACTTCCTGTAGACAGAACTCCTCCATGCTCGACACAGAGGCATTCTCACTTGCAACAAACGGGAAATAGTCATCCTGATGAAGCTGTCGAATGTCAGCGCTTTATATGCATTATAATTACCTTGAGATAGGCGCTAGCAATAAGACGCATATAAACAACAATACTGTTGCTAATCTCAGGATCATTAAAATCCCTCATCAGCAGCTTCGAGCGAGTTTGAAGGTAAGCAGGTCCAAACTTGGTCGCCTCTATCACAAGTTTTTGAAACGGTTCGAAAAAGTCTCGGGCGATTTCCTCGTCAACACCTGTTCGCTTTAATAGGTCAAGCGTGGACTCGACGCGTTGACATATTGCTTCCCTTCGAGTCCTGTCATGAGTATGGATAATGGCATTCACAAAAGCATAACTGAATGCTCGATAAAAGCAATTACCATCTCCCTTCAATCGCTGCAGACTTGTATACGTAGACACCTTTGACAGCCATTCGATACACTCAAGAAACATAGGGTTATGCTTATACTCTTGGGCTAAAACTCCCACTGGTTCCGCATCCTGAATGAGAGAGGGAGATACCGATACGGACTCATTCATCACACCTTGGTTTAACTCGTGAATTTGTGCATCACTCAAACTCTTGTAGTCGTACATGTCAAGTTGTGCATCAGTGGCGTGTCCGGAATAAGGAGGGTCAAAAAATCATTTAATGCAACTATCTTTTTAAACTTATATGTTAAAATAATATCATAGTAATAGCAACATTGGAAAGATAGTATAGTTTGATTGATATTATTTTAATTGATTTATTTTTAATTAAATATATTATAAGGAAAATAATGTGCTTTAAAGTTTTTTAAAAGTGATAGTAATGTTAAATGTGTGATATGTATTCGAAGAAAATATATTTGAATAAATCGAAATCAAATAAATAAAATTGTTTATCGCAATTTATTATTACATTTCGCGTTATGATATTGATTTTAGAGAATTCTAATCGGTATGTTGAATTTATTTGGAAAAAATTTTTTTGGCTAACAAATCTTGGTAGCGGTGTTGTGTACCTCTACTTCACACCCGTTTCATGTAATGGACCATGCGGCCGCGATACCTGTTAGCGACCTCATTTTCCCGAGTGATTTGAACAGGAAAATTCGAACAGCTGGCTTGTATGTTGAATAGACTCATCTCAGCTGTGTTGCCTACAACCATGTCAATGCTCATGTTGTTCTTGAGCATGAAAACGCGTATCTTCTTGCTGATATCTCACTCTTGGTAGATGAAGGCCTGTTGTCCTTACCTGCTTATTCCAAACTCATATGCATCGGTACGCTCGATCGTGCGCACGAGGATGAGATTCGTTCCGTTGATTTGGCACTTGACCAAGCGCACAAAAATTATACCTCTTCGCCCATGATTCTGCGCGTCATATTTGCTAAGGTGGATGACGACCTTGATCTACGTCTTTGGGTATCTTCTGCGCGTAAGATTCGGGAGGCTTTCTCCGTCAAGACACGGCTACGAAACGGCTGTGTCTAGGTACCCATCCCAGTGTGTTAGTCTCCACTTGTTCACCATTATGAACGCATCTCGAGTGGATCGTGACCGTGTTCGAGATGGTCCGATGACGTACCATGGTGTGTATATGAATCACTTATGTAGAAACGGTTGATATGATAACAGAGATTTGTACGTGAGTATGAGCTGATGCAGTGGAATGTGCTTTCCACACGATACTATGTGTTCGCCGAGTATACCCCGCGAATGCGTTTGTGCGGCGCCGATTGTATGATACGCCCGTATATGAGAGCCGGCATCCAGGCCTCAGTGAATATATCCACAGTGTCGTGCGAGCCATTGCGCATGAGCTAGAGGAGTCGACAGTACGTCAGGTTATCCTGGCAATATACCATGAAGATGCGCCAGATGAAGCACTCGAGGAATTTGTTTTTGTGCTTACCTTCCTTCTTTCAGACGCTGACAAGCGCGACCGAGACCTTGTAATTCGTGGAAACATATCGAGAGCTACTGCGGAGCTTGTTGCGCGGCAATTTCTCCTGCAGATTCTCACGTGTGAGTCTCGTCTAGAGCCCATGGCCTCGGATCGGCCTCGCACATTCCGCATCTTGCTGGATGTAGCAGAGGGATGTGCACCATCAGGCGGCATTGACGAGCCGACCTTCGGAGCATGGGTTCCAGCCAGTGGTATCCCATTTAAGGCCAACGCCCAGGATGATGGTATTGCTACGGTATCTACGACAGCTCACAACAGTGTGGAATCGATGCCTCTGATACATCCTCTGCATATCCTGGAGTCGGGCATTATACATATGGCCCTGCATGTGGAAGAGTCGCGTGAGCGTAAAGAATACACAAAAGCTTATGTGCCGAATGTATTCATGTCAAGCCAGCACAGCAGCACACCGACTGCGTCTTTGCCGCGTGATTTGGACGATCCTGCCATGGACGAGTACGATCCAAGTCAGGTTCCCGTACGCAAGCGCAAGCTGTATGCACAGGTTCAGGGAGGAAACGGGCCCATGTCTGACGAGTCTAGTGAGTCGTTCTCGAGCGATGGGGGACATAGTGATACAAATTAAGAAGACACTTCGGGTGCCGCCTCTTCTGCTGTTTTTATATTCTCTCCATTTGATGTATGTTCTGGTTGTGGTGTAGATTCTTCCGTCTCGAATTGAGCGACTTGCTCTGTTCGCACCCATTTGAGAATGCGGAATGGCGACGACGATCGCATGGCCTCAGCATCTGGACCAAGGCGCTCCGTCATGCTCTGGCCCGGTGCAACCGGCCGCTCAATTGCCGATGGGACAACCCACTCTTTTTTCCAGATGGACACAGGCTCCCGGAAACTGCGCTGCAGTTCCTGCTCGTGTCCAAACCGATGACTTGTCGAACGTGACATGCTCCCAGGTGGAGTTGGGATGGCAAGCTGTTTTCCCTCCACTATCTACGTGTCTGTGACAGGGTTGGCCAGTAAGGCCGTGGGCGCCATAGGCCGTCGCGAGTATAGCGCGGATTCAACGGAAAGTGAACGCCTGTTGAGGCTCGGCGCACGATAGGCAAAACCCAGCCGTGAGGTGGGCCAAGGCTGAGCTGCATATTGAGGAGGAATGGTGGCCGCGTTAGCCATGTCCAGGAGGAGGGGATCAGCTTAGGCTGCATCGATGTACATGCGCCGTAGGACGTGTTGGAGTTTTGCGTACTGGACATGCCCAGCATTTTTTCTAGAAAAGCCTCGCGCTCGTTCGCACTAAGTGACGCTGTGGCGTATTCCAGCTCGTCCATGTTGGCGATCCACCATGGATTGCCATCACGATGCGGATCGCCCCACTCGTAGTTCCATTCATGCAGCATCTGCCGCCGTGCGCGAAATCGGCGCCAGACTGCCATCGGTCCGGTGCCAAGTGTGCCGCCTTGCCCCGAGGCTGAGAAGTAGCGATGTAGAATGTGCCCTTCACGTGAGCGAAACGCGTTGATCGCACGCTGCTCGATGGACGTGAGGTTGTGGCCGCTCATGTGGACATGTACAAAAACGAGGGAGCAGGTGAATAGGAAGAAAAAGAAGCCAATGGCGAAGAGGCTGATCATGAATCCATCGACAGCCCAGTCGTGGATGATGTCGGACCATGACGATGATGATGAGTGGGAGCGCACGCCGCGTGCAAAAAGAGGCGCCATGCTCACAACCACATACAGTGAGAGGATAAGGCCCCATAGGACGGTAGAAAAGTAGAAGTGGTAGTTGTGGGCCCCGACACATCCGCCAATCCATGGACAGTGGTGGTCCATGCGCAGCACACAAGCACCGCATCGTCGGCAATGGTGGGCGCGTGGTGGGCGTGGGCGCTGGCAATGTGTGCAATAGAGATATGCGGGACTGTACAGCGGCATGTCGGATGGTAAGCGATACGGCTTGGGCAGTCGTGGGTCGATGGGCGGTGCGAGTTCCGCTGCTGCCGCATCGTGGGCCCCTGGTGGTGCGCCGGAGGGAATGTGCGCCGGGATTGGCGGTGGCGGTGGCACTTCTTCAGCCGGTGTGCTGAACGGTTCGTCCTCTCCCAATGAGCTTGGACCGGTGGATGGCGGCATCGTCGATAGCGGCACGGACGACGAGGTATCTTTGCCCTGGGAGTGCGCACCTCCATCGATGGGCGACATGTCGAGACCGGCTTCCATGTCGCGCCAGCGCCGCTCACGTTCCTCGGGGGGCGAGAAGAGCTGGGTATTTTGTACACTGTGTACAAGCTCGTCACTGTGGGCGGGAGGCGCGCGCTCGATGTCGATGGGCGCGGACGACGCGAGCTGTGCGGGCGGTGTCGGAACGTCCTTCGTGAGGTCGTGCACGTACCCGGGGTGCGAGAGCACGACGGTAGCGAAGCACCATAGAAAGATGCACCATATGACGAGGAATCCAACGAGCAGGCCGACCCCCTCGGCTCGCGAGCCAAGGGCTCGTGGCTTTTGCACGATCATAGGGTAGCACACGCGCCACAGGTACATGGCGCATGTCCACAGGACACAGACGGCCACGACGGATGTGTGTGCATACCTTTTCCACCATGGATCTGGCTGAGACTCGGAGCGGACGCGGCCGCGCACGCGGATGCCAAGACACCTCAGCACGCCCAGCGAGGCAGGCGGCATGGTCCAGGGACAGAAGCAAGATTCCTGCCACGTGACCCCAACAGGAGCTGGCGCCGCGGATCCAGTTCAGGTGCGTGGAGCTGCGAACCATGTCGGACCGACGGCGGATTGTGTCGCTGCTGGGTTCTGTCCTGATTGCACTATCAGCAGGCAGCACGTACGTGTTTAGCACGTATGCGCCGCAGCTCCAGGATGCGCTGCACTTGTCGAGCACGCAGCTGAATGTGCTGGGCCTGGCAGGCAATCTGGGCATGTATATGTCGGGCCCGATATGGGGCCGGTGGATCGACCGCTCGGGGCCGTACGGTGCGATCACCAGTGGTGCGTTTCTTGTGCTGATAGGCTATGGCATGCTATCGCGTGCGTACAAGTACGGCTGGACGAACGTCCCTGTCGTGGTCCTGGCGCTCTTCTGCCTGCTGACAGGACTTGGTAATTCAGCAGGCAACAACGCCGCCATCAACGTGCAGGCGCGCAGCTGGCACGAGCAGCAGCGTGCGTCGGCGATGGCGCTCGTGCTTTCTGCGTTTGGCCTGAGTGCGTTTGTGTACTCGACGCTGTCGCACGCCTTCTTTACCGATAATGTGACGGGGTACCTCGACCTGCTGGCTCTCGGCAGTTTCACCTGCTTCCTTACAGGCATGGCGCTGATTAAGATTGTGCCGCCGCAGCCCGTGTACCTGCCCGAGCACCCGATTGCAGAGGAGGCGGCGCGCCCTGTGACGTCTCAGCGCAAGATGCGCCGCTCGACGTCCGAGACAAGCGCGCGAGTCATTGCATGGATCCAGGACGTGCACGAGTCGGAGTATCATGTGCCAGAGGCGCAGCAGGAGGATGCGGCTGGGCATGATGAGGTCGACGAGGCGCCGCTGAACATCACGGGCTTCGCTCTTCTCCGTGACACGGACTTTCTGCTCCTGTTCACCGTCATTGGGCTGCTGAGCGGCTCTGGCCTGCTGCTGATCAACAACGTCGGCACCATGACACGCGCGCTTTGGGACTATGCCGAGAAGCAGCACAAGAACCCGCTCGAATCAATGCAGCTCGCGGCTATGGGCGGCGTCACTGTCGAGCTGCTCAAGAAGAAGGGCCGGAAGATGGCGATGCAGAAAGTGCAGGCGCTCCAAGTGTCGTGTCTCAGTGTTGGCAATGCTACGGGGCGCATCCTCATTGGATTCGCGTCCGACGTTCTCGTGCACATGACACGAAAGTCGTCGCACCGCACCTTTTTACTCCTGCCGATCGTGCTTCTGGCCATTGTGTCGCAGGGCCTGGCGGCGTGGCCGAACGTGATCACGACGGTGCATCGCTTGCTCTTTGTTTCAGGCATCACGGGTCTCATGTACGGCTTCCTGTTCGGTCTTGGTCCTGTGCTTGTATTTGAATGGTTTGGTATGAGTTCCTTCAGTCAGAACTGGGGATGGATGAGTTTTGCGCCGGTCATTGTCGGCAATGTGTACAATATCATGTTTGGAAGGTGCGTACGAAGAGTGACTGACTTGTGCCAGTGTGTACGATGCGCATGTGCCAAAAAGCGGCACACACAGCCACCGCTGCAAGCTTGGTGAGGACTGCTACCGCTCCGTCTTCAAGGTGACGTCGGTCGGATGCATGGTTGCACTCGTTGTGTGCATCGTCCTCATTTTCCGCCGCGTCCACGGCCTGCGAGCGAAGCTCGCGACGCTGTTTGGCCGGCGCAGGCTAGCTGTTGAATAGACGCGAATGCAATTGATCATGACGTGCTTGGATAATCTCGCCCAGCGGCCATGTCGTGCAGACCAAGTCGAGGTCTTCATCGTCGTCATCGCCGCTCTCTGTGATCAGCTTGTCGCCCGCCGCAGACGAGACGCTCGCGGCGACGCGCTCGACAAGCGGACGCAAGTCTGATGCCAAAAGACGGTGCGCGAGGTACGGCCCGATCGTATTGAGTCGGATCGAGCAGGACATGAGGTTGCGTGCCTGCAAGAACACGTGGTGATGGATCATGCGCTCGAGCGACAGGCCCACACAGCACGAAAAGACGCCTGTGCACACGGCCAGATGGCCTGCAAGCTCGTCCGATGGGAGCGCGAGAGCGCCGCCTGCCAGCCTCGCGCCGCCACGCCGGATGCGCCGCCGTAGCTCCTCAACCAGGGCATCGGCACGCGCCGAGTCCTCCTGCAGGGCCGAGGAAAAGGACCGCACGTACAGCGTCAGCAGTGCGATACCCTGGATCAATGATGCGCGGCGCGATACGTGGTTCAGCAGCAGGGTATGATGGTGCCAGTCGAGGCGGCACAGCGCATCGAGTGCGTCGTCGTGGCCATCGATGTACGAGCGGGAGAGACGGTACGCAGCGCACATGTAGGGTAGGACACTCGCCGCATAGTTCGCGAGAGTGTGCTCTACAAACGACAGCGTCGTCGACACTGTGTCGCGAGGCGGTAAGAACCCGTGTGCGTGGTACGATTCGAGGCCGCCCGAGGCAATAAAGCCGCCTGTCGGCAGGTTCGAGTCGCTCAGCAGCTGGACCAGATACGACTCGGTCGCCATGAGTGGAGGAAAAAGACAAGCTATGATACATGGGCGGCTACGTGCTGGGATGCTCATCCGTGCGAGGCTTCTTGGATGCGGGCGTAGCCTCCTCGTAGTTCTCGATTTTCATGTCGTTGAGGCCGAGCACCTCGTTCTGCTCCCACGACCGCTCGTACGTTTCTGACTCGAGCTGTTCATCGGGGTCTGGGGCATACGGGTTCTGGATGTAGCTGTTGGCGAGCGGGTCGTCCAGGATGACGGTGTACGGACACGCCTCGGCACTAATGGCGCGCTTCAGCTTGCCCAGGAAGCTCTCGAACTTGTTGACGTCGTCTTTCGCCGCCGAGTCGCCACGCATCAGCACTTTCTCATACAGCTCATCATACACGTTCTGCAGCAGACCTTCGAGCGTCGTGAAGCGGCCACCCAGCGTGCCGGGCGCGAGGTACAGGTCGATCTCGGGGATCGCCAGACCAGCACTCTCCGACTTGAGAATATCCCGCGAGAGGTCTTCACTGTCCTGCACATGCAGCGTGAGCTTCCGGCCGCGCTCACTGATCGCCGAGCCAGACTTGACTTCGTTGTCGCGGTAGCCGCAGTGATCACACGACGTGGACATGATCAGAATGTCCTTAAAGTACGGTATGTTCACCTTCTTCATGTTGGTCGACACAGGCGCGTTGCAGCTGGAGCAGGTGCCCGGGAACGAGTAAATCTCCTCGTTCTCAAACTCCGTCTCGCCCTCGTCCTTGCTGAAGCCGCCGCCATTCTCGGCAGCAGCGTCACCCATCAGGCCCAGCGCCACGTTCTGCTCCTTGGTGCGTGCATAGTCGCGCTTGCTCCATTTCGCATCGGCGCCTCCGCTGCTCTCGATCGAGCCCGTGTACTCGACAAAGCTGTTGCCCGACGGATCGTCCAGCACGACCTTGAAGGGCTGGACGGGATGGCTCGCGTCGGCCTCCTCGCCGAGAAGGCCGCGGATGCGCTCACAGAGCGCCTCAATCTTCTCGTACACGTCCGGCTGCATGTGCTTGCGCACCGGCTGGCCCATCTCGAGATCACGCACCGTGTCTTGCAGGATGCCCTCGATCGTCGTGATCTGGCCGCGGCGCGCAGGAATCTGCAGCTGGAGCTCAGGGATGCTCACCGAGCAAAACTCGCTCTTGACAATCTGTCGGTTCATGTCCTGCTTGGTCGTCACATGCACCGTGTAGATGCAGCCCTTCGGCTGGATCTCTCCCGCCATCTGCACTTCGCTGTTCCGGTTGCCACAGTGCGGGCACGAAAAGCTCATCACAATCACCTCGCGAAAGTACGGAATGTACGTCGGCAAAAGTCGCGTGATGCCCTGCTTGTGGCACTCCATGCACAGAGACTCGATCTCATGCACAGGGCGCGCCTCCTGCGTGGCATCGTGCACTTGCTCGCCAATGGGGCGGAAATGTGTGTCGTCGCTCATGGAGGAACAATGGGAGGATTCGTGGCGCACGACACTGGCCTTACGGAAGGGGCCAGCAGACTGGATGTGGAGGCCCTCGAACCCCGTCGAAGCGTGTGGATGACGCCAGCTTCGAGCCACCTCGATCATATTCCGCTGGATTTTGCGCCGTATGAGCGACGCCAAGCGCATCAAGCTTGACAGTCGTGAGCGCCCCGTCATTGTGACGCACTCAGGCACGTTCCATGCCGACGAGGCGCTCGCCGTTCATCTGCTCACGAAGCTGCCGGCCCTCGCTGACGCCGAGTTGGTACGGACACGCGACCCTGCCGAGATCGCGAAAGGCACCGTCGTGGTCGATGTCGGCGCAGAGTACCTCCCATCTGCGCACCGCTACGACCACCACCAGCGCGGCTTCTTCGAGACTTTTGACGCCGAGCACAAGACGAAGCTGAGCAGCGCGGGTCTCGTGTGGAAGCATTTTGGCAGGGACATTCTGGCGGCACACATGCAGTGCGCCGACGACGACGAGCGCATCCCGACACTGTACCGCAAGATGTATGACGACTTTGTTGAGGCCATCGATGGCCACGATAACGGTATCCCGCTGTACCCCGGCATCAGCGAACCGCCCGCCTACCGCTCCCGCACGGATTTGTCGTCGCGGATCAGCTTCATGAACCCCCGCTGGAACGAGACTTGGGACGACGCGGATCTCCTTGCGCGCTTCCGCCGCGCGTCAAAGCTCGCGGGCACCGAGTTCTTCGAGCGGGTAGACGACGCCGTCGAGTCGTGGCTGCCAGCCCGTCAGCTCGTCGTGGACGCACTGCGCGCGCGCACATCGTTTGAGGGAGCTGACCCGGCCGGCCGCATCGTGCTTTTTGAGCGCGCCGTCGTGTGGAAGAGCCACATCTTTGAGCTGGAAGAAGAGCTCGGCATCACCGAAAAGCCCCTGTATGTCGTGTACCCCGACGAAGCGAACAAGTGGCGCGTGCAGGCCGTGCCTGTGAATCCCGAGAGCTTCGAGAGCCGCCGCGCTCTGCCCGAAGCATGGCGCGGCATCCGTGACGAGCAGCTCAGCGAGCTCAGTGGGATCCCGCAGTGCGTGTTTGTGCACCCATCCGGCTTTATCGGTGGCAACCACACTCGCGAAGGTGCGCTGCGTATGGCGACGCAGGCCCTGGCCTAGCTACGTCTACTCTCTGTGTGGGCCTCGAGCCATGCCTCCATCTGCGAGGCGTCCCTCCTGTCGCTCGTCGACAGGTGCCGAAAGAGCGCATCCAGACGCCGGATCGCCGTGGCGCGCCGCGCCTCCGTCTCGGCATCGTCGCCGGCCATCGTCGCCTCGCCAAACATCTGCGCGGTAAGCGGCGGCAGGCCATACACCTCGTCCGTGTATCCCGCTCGAACGAGCCATCCACGCAACCGGTCCACGATGGCCTGGCCCCGTACTTGGGTGTAGGTAGACGTAGGCACAGATCCAGCTGTCGTCTCGCGAAAGCGCGCGACGCGTGTCGCTCGCGCCCTCTGTGCATCCCACACGCTCTCCAGCGCCGCTTCCGGCGTGCGTGCATAGACACCTTCTTCGAGCGCCGCATCGTCCGGCGGCGGCTCCACGAGCTCGGCGCGGCGGAACGGCTGGTCCTCACACAGCCCAGCTTGTGCACGCGCCAATTCTACGTGCATAAGATACTGCTCACGCGTCATACGTGCGCCATGGGATGGAGACGGTGGCCGCCACTCGTCGTCCAGTGCCGCCATGGCCGGCATGGCTGGCTGGGCAGTGGCCTGCTCCTCTTTCTCCGCCGCCGCGAGCGCTTCGAAGAACGATGCACTCTCGCGCGTATCCACGTCCCGCGTGGTCTGCCTGCTGTGCTGCCATGCGCGCTCGAGCAGCGCCGGATCCGCGTTCGCTTGTTGAAACGCCTCGTAGGCCAGATCGCCGCTCCGAGGAGCATGCGACCGGTGCGCACGCGAGGGGCCGAGGCGCATCGTCACACTTTCCATCGCCTCGCGCGACGGCCCGGCCGGGCCCTGTGGCGCCTTGCCCTGCATGTCGAGCCACCCACGGCTGTCGTCCCCCATGGTGGTGTGTGGAGATGTCACTATGGCAGGCCTATGGATCGTCGTCGTCGTCGTCCATACGAAACGTCAGGGGCCCCATTCGGCGCTGGCGCTTCTTTTGGGGGCGCTTCGTGCGAGGCGCCGTCGGCATCGTCGTCACGACAGGCGCAGGCGCCTCGTCTTCTTCCTCTTCATCGCCAAACACAGCCTGGAACAGATCCTTGGGCGGGCGTGGAGGGATCGGCTCGCCCTCCGGCTCAGGATGCTCGTCGATGGGCGAGGAAGGCGGCGATGGCGAGGCCAGCTCATCGGGTATCTCCGCGCCGTCCTCCTTGGGATGCGGGTATGGCACGCCATGCCGCGTACATAGGAGCTGCGGCGGATCAAAGCGCTCGACATGGCGCGTATGCGGCCCAAACTCGCCCCGCCGCGCATATTGCACCGCATCAGGGACGGCAGGCGCCTCCGCTGACTTCGAATCCAGTGGCGAGCCGGTCGTGAAGCGGTGGGCCATGTCGCCATGCACCGGCCGGTGCCGACAAGCACTCTGGAAGAACTCGTCGACTTCGTCTTGCTGCGCAGCTCGTGGCACGTTGGGCGGCACGTACGCAGGTCCGTCCATGAACGAGCACACGTACGTGCGGTACCGCTCGTCCTTGGCGCGGTCAGCGCCCGTGGGCCGAAACGCGGCCAAGGCCCGCTGCGCCGTAGCGCGGTCCAGCGCGTGTACGACAAGACGCGTGCCGCCCGGCAAGTACGAGGACAGAGCCGGCGGTGGGCCCGGATGCTGTGCCTCGCCCAGCATGGCACGCCGATCCTCTGCACCCAGTGGACCTGCCGGGTCCTTTGGCTCGTCCGCCGTCCATACACGCCGCGGATCGGGCGTCCAGTCAGGCGGCACATCCACCTGTGGCCACGCCATGGCCGACGCAGGCCCCGACAGGGGCGGCGCCAGGGCAAAGCCCGGTGGCAAGGGGCGCCCGTCCGACCAAGTCGCACGCCCCTCGTGCGGTGGGGCGGACGTCGGCGCGGTAGCTGGGGGTGGCACGTCGCCCAGCACCGTGGGCGGTGCCTCGCCATAGACATGGTCTTCCTCGTCCGAGTCAAGACCCGCAGCGCCGATCACCGGCGCATGGTACCGATCAAGGGCCTCCTGCAGCGCATTCGCCCGCGGAGGAGCAGGCGGCCGGAGTGGCTGGGTATCCGGTGGCGGAAACTTGTGCCGCCGCGCCTCGTCATCGTCGTCCAGTGTGCCACGTGGCGCTAGGTGCATCCGTGCCAACAGGCGGTCGAGGTACTGGCGCTGGTCGTACGTCACGAGCGGCCCGATTCCCTGGCCCGGCTTCCAGCCCATGCGCTGCAGGAGCGACTGTCCCATGCGCGAGACAGACGCCTCAGGCACGGCCATGCGCATGAACGGGTCAGCAGGCTCCTCGTGAGTGCTCGCGTACGCGTCGCGCGTCTGTATCCCGTACTCGGCGAGGTCTTCGGCATCCATAAAGTCTTCAGGACGCGATGCCGTGGCACTCGCACGCGACGTTCGTGAAGATCGGAATGACGACGGCGTCCATCCTTCCTTGCTCCCGACCGTATTAAAGTAGCCTGCGGACCATCCGCCTGTGAAGGCCCCGTGGAACCGACGCCGGCCTTTCTCATCATACACTTCCTGCTCCCACAGTGGCTTGTACTCGTTCTTGTCCTTTTTCGTGAGCGACGGTAGCGGCGTGCCGTTAAGGCAAAAACTCTCCGTCAGGTTGACGCCACGCGGCACGCCATCCCGCTCGAGACGGTGCCGCAACGTGGCCATGCCCAGGTGGCGAGGACCAAAATGGGCCGATTCCTCCACACCCCTGGCTGTTTGCCGTCCGAGACATGGTGCTCTATTTGATTGGGTTGGGCCTCGCCGACGAGCAAGACATCACGCTCAAGGGTCTCGAGGCCGTGCGGTCTTGCAGCAAGGTATACCTCGAGAGCTACACAAGCATCCTGCACGTCGACGATGCAGTAGCGCGGATGGAAGCCCTGTACGGCCGCCCCATCACGCTCGCTCACCGCGAGACGGTCGAGCTGGAGGCGGACGACATCCTCACAGCCGCATCGACCGGCCACGTCGCCTTTCTTGTCGTTGGCGATCCCCTGTCCGCTACGACGCACTCGGACCTTATTATCCGTGCTCGCACATTCCGGACGCCTGTGCCTGTGCGCATCATCCACAATGCCAGTATCACTACGGCGCTCGGCTCCAGCGGCCTCGCGGGCTACAATTTCGGGCAGACTGTAAGTATTCCGTTCTGGACCGAGGACTGGAAGCCGGACAGCTGGCTCTTCCGCATCGGCGAGAACAGCCACATTGGGCTGCACACTCTGTGTCTTAGTGACATCAAAGTGCGCGAGCAGAGCATCGAGGACATGAGTCGTGGCGTGCTCCGATACCAGCCGCCGCGGTACATGCTGATCCCCCAGCTCATTTCGCAGCTCCTCGCTGCAGCGCAGACGCACCGCGTTGACTACCTCGATCCAGACAAGACACTGGCCATCGCTCTGTGCCGCATGGGCGCCGACGACGCGCCTCATCGTCGGGGCGAAAAAATCGTCGCCGGCACCCTCGCCGAGCTTTTGCAGTGCACGGAGCCCGATGCGGCGCAGCAGGCACAGTATGAAAAAGACGACGCGCAATACGAGGAAGAGAACCCGATGGCGAGTGAAAAAGACATGGAGGCACGCCGCGAGGCGCGCTTCGTGCAGCGCGCCCTCGACTATTGGGGCGAGCCGTTGCACTCGCTCATCCTCGTCGGACGGCGACTGCATCCCATGGAGGTAGAGTACGGCCGCGCGCTTGCCTTGCCCGGCAGCCGGTGGGTCGACGTGGCACAGCAAGTGTACGGAGCTCACTAAGGCGGCAAAAACTCGCCACGCCGCCATCGAGTCCACCGCGGCGTGCCGAGCCAGAGTGTCTCGCTGTCCGCTGCCGCACTTACGACATCGTGCAGCATGTCTACCGGGCACTGTCGTAGGGTATCTTGCTCGCGCTGCTGCTCCGCGGCGCGGCGCATTGTTTTGAGCGTGCCTCGTAGGTGAATGTACTTTTGCCGCACAGCCTGGGCCTGCTTGTGCTCAGCGCCGACGGACTGTGAGAGGCGCTCCCACTCTTGGCCGAGCTTTGTCAGGCGCTCTTGCAGCTCGTTCGTCGTGGCAGAAGCATCACGCATGTGCTTCTCGGGTCGCTGACCGTCCCAGTACGGCGGGCGGTGATGCAGCGGGCCACGCACAGGCTTGGGCGGGACACGCAGCACATGTGGGTAGACGGGGGTGAAATCCGGCACATCTGCCTCAGCATCCTGCAGGACCGAGGGCGCCTTGGGCATGGTATCTGTGCTCGATCCACCACCGCGTCGAGGCTGCATGAGGGTATGCGGCGACACATGGTGATACGCCAGAGAAACAAGGTGAGACAGCGTGCGCCTGGCAAGCGTTGCGGCTCGTGACGTACTCGATGGGCGCCACATGCCAGAACCCCGGGCCTCCGGACCATGCACGGGTCGCCGACTCAACGAAGCAAGGACGAGGAGCGCCATCGTGCGCTCCGCGTGCGGCTGCCATGCCGATGCAGGCACATGCATCGCCTGCTCAGCATCTGCGCGCAGCAATTGCCTCACACTACGAGCTGCCGTGCGCGAATGCCGCACAGCCGGTAGCGCTGCCCGGAGCAGGTGGCGATACGCCCCCCGAAGTACCTGCATATAAGGGGCGTGGAGAGGCGTGGCACCGCTGACGCGGCCCTATCACGTGCATGCTATGTCGAGGTCAGGAGCACGTCGCGAACACGCTGCTGATTCGCACGCAGCTTGATGTTTTCCATCTCGAGCTCACGGATGTGCGTGTCGCGCTCAGCGACCTGCGCCAGGAGGTCCTGCACCTGGCTGCGAAGGGAGGCGACGTCGCCGGCCTCGATGCCCGACTGAGACGACTCTGTGGTCGGAGCATCCTTGGCCGCCTGAGGGGTGACGGTGAGAGCATCTTGGGCTTCGTGGGCCGACGGTGCAGGCACGGGCGTCGGGGCCGCCGGCGCCTCCGGAGCGGCCGGCTCCGCGACCTTTGTAGGGGCCTCGTTGGGCGCGGCGCGAGGAGCATCCGAGGGGCTCTCTTTCGGATCTTCCTGGGGAGTCTCCGGTGCGGTTTTCTTCGGAGCCTCCTTGGGAGCCTCATCGGGCGCCTCGTGGGAGGCACTCGTGGGGGTGTCGGTCGGCGCCCCGTTTGGCGCTTGGGTGGGTGGGGTGGCATCTGTGGAGGTGTCTTTCGGCGCCTCCTTCGGCGTGTCTTTCGGCGCTTCCTTCGGCGTGTCTTTCGGCGCTTCCTTCGGCGTGTCTTTCGGCGCCTCCTGCGGCGTGTCTTTCGGCGCTTCCTTCGGCGTGTCTTTCGGCGCCTCCTTCGGAGCTTCGCACGTGTCCGGGAGCTTGGCATGCGTCGACAGTGGGGCCGCCGGCTCTCCCCGGATGATGGTACGCGTCTCAAAGTGGTACAGGTGAGGCGTCTGCGTCTTTTGGTCCACGAAGAACTCGTCCGCGGTCAGACTCGGCTCTGCCGAGCGTGCGGGAGGAAAGATGTCCGCTTGGAAGGCCTCCGACTTTCGAGGCACGTAGAATGACACGGGGTGGATCGTGGGTGGCGACACCTTGTATGCACGCGCAATCTCGTTCTCGTCGACGTTAAGGGCACGGCGGGGGAGGAAGGCCATGCCGCTCTGTGGCTCGATCGACTTGTACTCGGCGAGGTAGTGCAGCTCGTCGGACTCTAGTTCATAGTACCGGATATTGCCATCGCCCTTGCCTGCGAGGAACACAATGTTATTGTCACTCCAGAACGGCATGATGATACCGTTGCTGCTGTCCAGCGACACGGTTTTGATCGGCTTGGTCAGCTGCGTCACGTCCCACAGAAACATTTGGCGCTCGGACATTTTGCTGAAGCCCGTCGTGATGATCCGCGGCTTGTCGCCACACCAGATTGCGCGCGCGCCTTTGATGCCGCCATGCCCGTCGGTCACCTGCACCGCGTCCGGCGCACGCACATCGAACATGCGCAGCTTGCGATCACGGCACGTCGCTACGATCGTGCTGCCCGTCTGGTCGAAAGCCATCGACTGGATGGCGTCGCCGAAGCCGTGGAGCTCGACTCGCGGCGCCTGCTTCTCGATGTCGAACAGTTTTATGGCATGATCGCCCGTCGCGGCCGCCACGACATGGGCGGCGGTCGGATGGAATTCGACGTGGCCGACGCGGCGCTTGCCGCCGAGGAACGTGGCGCGGGGCTTGATGTCGTCCATCGAGCCGGACACCTTGGCCGCCTCGAGACAGCCGCGGATGTCGTCCGGCGTCACTTTCCACACACTCACATGCGCGTCGTCGCCGCCACTGACCACGACCTGGTCATCAAAGGGACTAAACGCCGTGTCCAGCACTGCTGACGTGTGACCACGGCACAGCGGGTACACATCAGGGAGCTTGCCGGGGTGTGCGAGTGGGATCAAAGCAAAGGCACCGCCACCCGAGACGTTCCAGTTCAGCGAGAGGTACTCGCCGCTCGCCGATAAGAGATTCGTGTCCCAAGCCTACTCGTCAGTACCGCACACGTACGTTGTTGGACACTTTGACGTTATCGTACGACACTTCCTTCTTGGCAGGATTCCCATAGACGTGCCTGTACTTGGACGAACGCACGAAGCGACCGCTCATGTTGACCGTCGCGGATCTCGCCGCCGCCGCCGCCGCCGCACGGCCGCGGCCCCACAGGGCATAAATCCCCTTTCCTATCTTTACTCAGCCAGGGATCACCGATCTAGTTGAATATATACGATGCCATCTACAGGTGGGCAGGGATGAGGGGTCGTGAGCGATGCGGGGAGGGAGCCTGTGAGTTGAGCACAGGCGTATGATACAGGGGCTTAGTGCGCGGCGGCCGGGCTCTTTTGGGCCTGCACGCTCGCGTCTGAGAGCGAGTCGACTTGGCGCTTGGTCGAGACAGCGAGAATCTGGGTGTGAGAGGCGGCATGCGTACATGGTAGGCGATGATCAGGACCAAGGCGCTGCTTCCGAGCGCGTTCGAGAGGTATGAGAGCGTGGTGTCGGTGACCATGATGATGTAGGAGAAAGGCAAGAGGCGCGCGCGAAAAGGCCCAAAAAAAAAAAAATGCGTGCGGAGGTGGCAAAAAAAATTGATCACGCAAGCATGGGTCTGGGGCCAGCACGTCAGTGGTTCGTGGCGCTATGATACAATCTATGCACGCATGGCGTAGCAGTCTATGACCGCCTGGACTTGGTCGTTTTGGACTTTTTCGCAGCGTGCTGAGCGCGATGTTGTGCGCGGCGCTTCTCGGCCTGTGCATGGTTCCGGGCACGCTGCCGCTGCCGCTCCTGCATCCGCTCAGCCTTGGACGTGTACGTAGTGGGCCGCTCGCGCTCCGTGCGGGTGGCGACCGTAGGAAAGACGTGATCGGACATGGCTGCGTGAGCGACATCCGGCTCGAGAATGCCCGTGAGGGAGCCGGAGGGCGCCGCGACCGTCGGGGGAGCCGGCGTGGTGCGCGGCGTCTGGGGCTTTGGTGGGGGAGCGGCGCGAGGCTTTGGGAGTGGCGCGTCCTCGTCGAGGTCGAGCGTCTGCACTGTGACGTGCGCGCGGTGCTCGTCTGACTCAAAGTCGCGCTCCCTATCCAGTGTGTCGTCATCGTCGTCCTGCTGCGCACTGTCGTCTGCCAAGCCGTAGGCCAGCCGTTCCGCGCGCACATTCTCGGCCGCCTGCCGCTTGCGTGCCTCTGCGGCGGCGAGACGCGCCTGCCGGATCTCGTCGCGGATGAGGTGCTGGACGTGGGCATGCGCTGCCTGTCGACGCTGCGTTTTGCGCCGACTGAAGCCAGTGAGGTACTCGCGGCGTGCATCCTCGTCGAACACGACTGTCTGCTTCTTGCTGCTGGGCCGCGCGTACGTGGGTGCGGCGCGCTTCTTGGCCGGTCGCGTGGCGCGTGGCTGTGCTGATTCGGTCAGCGACTCGAGTCCCATGCGTGGTGGAAGGGCGCAACCTTGCAATTTTTCCATGGTGGCCAAGCCGCGGGCGCAGGTGCCGACGACGTCGCTGGGCCGCGTCGGCCAGGCGCAGGTGCGCGACCGGAGTGGGCGGATCACCGAGTACGCTGTACGTGAGTGCGACTAACGCAGTCCTCGGACGACCAGTGCCCGATCTGCAAGACGGACCGGTACCTCTCGCCGCGTCTGCGTCTGCTTGTCAGTCCGTGCTACCACAAGATGTGTGAGTCGTGCATTGACCGTCTCTTTTCGCTGGGGCCTGCGGCGTGCCCGGCCTGTGGCCAGATTGTGCGCAAGCAGCAGTTCAGTGCGCAGATCTTTGAGGACCTCCAGGTCGAGGAGGAGGTGCATGTCCGGCAGCGCGTCGCGCGGCTCTTTCACCGCCGGCCCGAGGACTTTCCGACGCTGCGCGCCTACAACGACTATCTCGAGGAGTTTGAGGACATTAGTACGTGCGCGCGACTGACGCAGCCTTCCATCTCGTGCACAAGATCGATGTCGAGCATACCCAGGCGCGGCTCGCGCACTACGAGGCGCTGAACAAGGCGCACATTGCGCAGCACCAGCAGCAGCGCGAGCAGGAATCGGCGCAGCAGGACGAGGCCGATGCGGTCGCGCGGCACGAGCGCATGCGCCGCGCGCAGCAGGTGCGGGAGGAGCAGGAGCGCGAGCAGCACGAGCAGGACGCCGACGAGAAGGCGCTCGTCGCTGCGCTCGAGGAGGGCCGCGAGATCGGAAGAGCGTCGTGTAGGGAAAGAG
>ERZ500978.148-NODE-148-length-44217-cov-6.768896_pt1 | contig 44217 bp, 25 predicted proteins | sample MGYA00248870_ERZ500978 | MGnify/ENA primary metagenome ERZ500978 (study PRJEB25958, sample SAMN03398513) | human skin metagenome | study: EMG produced TPA metagenomics assembly of the Human Skin Microbiome Metagenome (human skin metagenome) data set. | reverse complement strand
CAAAGTGTGCGTACGGGGCGAGTAAATGCCATGATCCCTTTTTCAAGGGCCTGACCCAGCGCCGAATCTCACAGACACAAGGCTGCGTCGCCACGTCCGGTCGTATTCGCAAGATTCGTACCATAGTAATCTCGTATATCTCTATCACGGCACAGTAACTAGGATGATGCTAAGCGAGCTAGTTGGACAATGGACGAACGAAAGAGGCCCACATTGTAGTCGAGTACACTCGTGTTGCATTGTTGTATGTTGGAATTGACCACAGCCAAGAGTGCCAAATGGCTGCGCGCGTGAGCAAACCATCACACATTTTCATACGTACTGATTTAGCTGCCAAAAAGCAACGCTGGTGTCGAAGCCGAGGCGCATTACACTCGTGGACCAATCTCGCGTGCGTACCGACGGCTCGGAATGATCGGCGTCAGGAATATTGGCATATAGGTCAGAGAATTGGCGCAAAAACTGAATGTATCGGAACAAGGTATCAAATAAAGGGGCATCAAATGGCGAGGTGTCACAGCCGACAAACGTGCGACTCGGCACATCGAATATGTATACCTTTTCAAAGTAACATGATGCACACAAAAGATTACATGCAGTTTCTAGTGCCTCAGACAAGCTCACCATGGGTTGCGCATCAAATGCTGGTGAATGGCATAGCTTTTCTGTAGGCGAGGGACCCTGCATAAGTTGTTGCTGAATGCGAGAGAAGGCGACAAAGACACTTGAGTCAAACACAGATGTCAAATGGAACCGCAGGCTCACGAGCTGATCAAGTCGCGTCGAGTCATCAAGAATGTCCTGCAGTTCATGCGACGAATCAATCAGACCTTCATACACACGCTGCTCAATATCGCGCTGCGTATCGTATTTGTAGTCATCGCTCAACCCATCGACTTTGTTAATAAATACATGCACTTGAATCAAGCGGTTCTTGAGAAATCCCGTTATGATAAGAGCATTCAACCGCACAAGAGCATCGAAGTAGTCATCTTGCGCGTCGATCACAAAAATCAGGGCACTCACACTAGCCCATGGTACGTCCAATTCCAGATTGGGTACAGACGTGCTTGTTGAATCGCTGGGCGCTGATGCCGTCGTCCCGGAGTTTTTGGCCGTTGAAGGCGCTGCAGATGCTGACGACACCGGCGCCCGTAGTCCGCCCGTCCAACCGGCTTTCATCAGCATACTTCCTGGTACGTCCCATAGTTCAAGTGGATAGAAAGCATCAATATCTATGATTTGGGTGCGCATCGTTGGCGTTAAAAATAGGGTATCACTAGGTTGGAACGACTCGTAGATGACTTTGCAAATGCTTGTTTTGCCCGCGCGACGAGCGCCCATCATGAGAATCTTCCTTCTCGATGGATTGGAAAGGCTTTTGGGAGGACGTACAGATGGAAACCCATCCGCCGACTGCCCCTCCGCGTTCAACGGTTTCATGGTTTGTTTCCACGGACGCAAACGGCCCTCAATGACCGGTGGCGTACAGAGGGAGCCCTTTTGCGATGATGTGGTACTTCCAATTTTTTTTTGTGGCGCTCGCTGTTTCTTCGCCCACACGCATACACGTACATTCACACAAATCTCAACCCAGTCTCCACATTGTGGCCAGACCCATGTCATTTTTGTCTTGAGCACACACACTTGGGGTTTGTGTAATGTCCCATCCAACTCCCACACCTATCTGTTGAGTTACATGCTTAGACATTGTGCATGCAAATCCCTCTCCAACGCCAAGCAGGATGATTGTGTGTGCTTGTCGCCCTTTACAAGATATCAACCTTGTTGCTTAGGGCACGTATAGCCATAGATATCTGCATGTGTGTGTGTGTGTGTTTGTAGGACATACTAGTATCCATGTATCTATCTATAGCGCTGATCCATCCCGAGGTATGAGGGAAAAAAAACGTGACGCAGCGTCCCCACGACGCTCTATGGCTATACGTATCGTCACCTTCTGTCTTGCGCATCCCATGAGAATGTCTGCAGAAACAAAAAAAAAAAAAATTAAAACGTTCACGAGTATGTGTCATCTCGTGAATAGATTCAACAAAGAGCAGCAGCAGCAGCAGCATCGTAACCATGCCACTTTGATGACCTGTATACACGCCCAGTAAAACTACGTAAAGTAAGGAGGCATCGGTCATTTGTTCAGCTCAGGGATGTGGAGGTGCACTACATGTCGAGGTATGTGTGTAAATATTTTCTCGCGCACGCGATGGGTGATGAGCGGACGAAACCCAATACCGCCGCTATTTCCTGATTTGGGTCGGTGCACAGACAACCATGGCGACTAGGAAAAAGGTTCTCCTCAAGGTACGTGCCGACAGTGTCCATGCATGGCACTCTAGTGCTTACACCATTGTCGGATGTTTATTCTTTGGATTCTGCGTTTAGGTCATTGTACGTATCTAGCTTACACTGACTAACAAGAGATCCTTGGCGACTCGGGGTGCGTTTTCCACATCTTCGGGAGCAGCAAAGCGTGAATGTGCACGAGATGACTAACACAGGGTGCTCATATAGTGTGGGCAAAACATCGCTGATGAATCAATGTACGTGCGATGCTGCTGGCGCATAGCGTCGTCTCCAGACTGAAATGCGCATGTGCTAACAAGGAAAAGATGTCAACAAGCGCTTTTCGGCTGCTTACAAGGCAACGATCGGAGCTGATTTCCTGACACGAGAAGTCGTCGTGGATGGCCGCGTCGTAACGATGCAGCTCTGGGATACCGCTGGGCAAGAGCGCTTCCAATCTCTGGGAGTGGCATTTTACCGTGGTGCAGACTGCTGTGTGCTCGTGTACGACGTAAACAACCCGAAGAGCTTCGAGACACTGGATAGCTGGCGCGATGAATTCCTTATTCAGGCGAATCCGCACGACCCCGACAACTTTCCCTTCGTTGTTCTAGGCAACAAGATTGATGTGGAAGAAAGTAAGCGTGCCGTCTCGCAGAAGCGCGCGATGACTTGGTGCCAAAGCAAGGGCAATATCCCGTACTTTGAGACATCGGCCAAGGAGGCGATCAACGTGGAGCAGGCATTTCAGACCATTGCGAAAAACGCACTTCAACAGGAAGCAGAGGCGGAACTGTATGCAGACTATCCAGACCCTATACGGATTGATGCATCGAATTCACGCGCTTCTGGCTGCAACTGTTAAGCCAGACCAGCTGCTTCTTTGACTTGGTCTGCAAAGGAAGTCTCATCTGATGGTCGCGCAGCCGTCTCACCCACTTCCCAACGACGCAGCGCTGCAACACGGATGCCGTCAGCTTGGCCTGCGTATGTGTTGGACCATAGTTCGAGTGCGTCACGCACGCTTTTTTGTTCATTTACACTAGGATCTAGGCCAGCCGCAGGAAGTAACATAACAAACGGTTGCGTCAGGAGTGCGCCGCTTGTCTCTGAGCTAGCGTCGCTCGCAACCGCTGCCGTCGCGGAGGGAGCGTCAACCGACGTGGTCGGGAAGCCAGCAGCTTGCCGAGCTAGCGAGCGAGCGAGCGCACGGAGCTGCCGCTTGCGTTGGTCATCGCCGTTGCGGTCGTGGTCATGATCGTTGTGCTGAGTGGTCGCCGTGCGCGACATGATACGCTGAGACAGTGGCCCATGCACCTGTACCGCCAACAAACTCGCCACACGTCCACTGGCGAAGGTAGCGGTCACGGGAGTTTGAGGTGCGGGAGGCGCAGATGCAGTACCGTGCGCGAATGAACCACATACAAGAGCACTTCCATGGCTCCCGCCGCTGGTAGGTGCCAGGGACGCGACGCGGCCAAGAGCCACTTTCTCACCAAGACGCGCAACGACAGACGTGATTGCCGCACGCACAGATACGACGTCATGCTTGTTCTCCTCAGAAGCCTCGAACGGAATGATGGGACACTCAAGGAATGCGGCCACATCAACGTCAGACAGCACAGAAGACGTCTCAGACGCAGCGACGATCGGGAACCAGGCAGCTGTGTGCGCAATGTCACGAGCCAGAGCGCCGAAGATGTCGTTTCGTGCAACAAAGTCTGTTTCGCAGTTCAGTTCGACCATCGCTGCGCGCGCTCCTGGGCTGCTAATGCCGTCTGAGAGTGTGCATAGCCCAATCGTTCCCTCGGCGGTGACACGCGACGCCACTTTGGCCTCGCGCTTTGCCCCATCAGACGCACGAGTCTGTTCAAGCCATGCAATTGCAGCCTCGACATTGTCGGTGTCGGGGGCATCAGGCGAGCGGGATGCCGTAAGCGCCTCGCGCGCCTTGAGCATCGACGTGCCGGGCAGAGCCTTTCGGAGCTCAGCAATGGCCTGGATCGACGGCCGCGTCTCTTTTACGCTGCTGGATGCAAAGAAGCAGCGTGTCAAATGAGCAACGGGTCTCATCGCACGCATGCGCAACGAAACACCCAAACAAAGAGACATGCTGTAGATCAGACGACAAGGACGACCCCAACACGCGCCAGAGCTCTGGGTGAGCGTTCAATAGCTAATGAGAGGCGCCTCCTTTCCCCTGCAGGAAAAAAAAGGGACCAAGTGGAGGGGGCCCAGCGGGGGCAAGGCTGCATGCGCCATGCAGAGAAAGCAGGCAGCCAACGAACTGGATGGATGACGGACCCACGACGCTAACGGTGGATGGAATTCACGTGACCAGCCAGACATTGACTGGGACGCGTGGGCAGCGGCGGCGGCGGCAACAACGGCGACGGCGACGGCGACGGCAGCAGCAGCAGCGCCAAGAGACGACGAATTGTACATCTTCCACCTCCTCCTCGGTTTCAAAGCGACCGAGTGGCGGCGATGAGTGAAGCGGCTGCAAGACAGCAGCAGCGGCTGAGCGATGCACAAAAGTTTATTGAAAAGTGGTGCCAGCCCGGCGCATTGACACTGCCGGATGTGAAGGCACGATTGCGTATGTACATGTGGTGGAAAAGTAGGCAACAGAACTGACCAGGCATGACAGCCCCACGAGAAGCACCGTATGAAGAGCATACACAGCCAGACGATGCATGGACTGGCTTTAGTGTCCAACGCCGACTTCCCATACCCAGCATTGTTTTTGAGACCATTACAAGTCGTGCGCCGGTTGCGACGCTGGCCTTGTTCCCAGACATATCACGCGCGTGCATTACGGTGGAAAATCGTCTGTATTTGTGGGATTATGCCAATGGCCAAAGCGCGTTTGAGTACCATGAGCTGCCAAGCGATGACTTGATCTTAGCTGTCGGCCTGGTCCGCGTGCGTCCAGGTGTCTTTATTGATGGCATTAAGCATGTGTTGGTGCTGTCCGTTGGCCCCACGGCTGTCGAAGGTCGGCGCGTCACCCTTTTGGGCGTGGAACTCCTGAACTCACAACAACAGCAGCAGCAGCAGCCACAATCACAACAACAACAACAACAAGCCTACTCTAGTTCTATCGCTGGTGCACCTACAACGCCTCACGCTAGTGGTTCAGGGATCAAGCTTTACGAGACAGGCATGAGCGCCGCTACCAATGGCATCGTCATGCGTGCCATTCACGGCACCGACAGCGGGCGCGTATTCTGTGTGGGAAGTGATCAGTGTGTGCATGAGCTTGTGTACCAAGCGCAGGAGGGCTGGTTCCGTTCGCGCTGTTACTTGTACAACATGACGCAGCCACACTTGGCGAACCTGCTTCCGTCGTTCTTCAAGACAGACAAGAAGGTGTCGATGATTTCTATCGACAATGCGCGCCAACTTCTGTACGTGCTGCGTGACGGCGATCAGATCGACGTGTATACGTTGGGCTCGAAAGATGCCTCTCGCGCACCATCTCATAACGGCAGCATGTACGGTGTGACTCGGCAGGCGGGCCTCTTGCATTCGCAGCAGCATGTAGGCCCTATTGTGTGGCTCGGTCCCACGGAGCCAGATCCTCGTTCAAGCGTATGCCTGGTTGCCGTGACGGAGCGTGGCTACCGCCTGTATTTGGACGATTTCCAGCGCCGTTCCTGGGCTCAGCTTGCACTGCGGATTCCTCCCGGCTCGTCCCATGCGCGGTCCTTGCCGACGGTGCAAGCGGCACCGAATCTTGCGATGCTGTACACGGGGCAGGGTCCAAGACACCCGCAGCCGTTCACAAGCACGGCGTCGTCCAGCACAGGCGCTGCGCCAACGGCTGCCTCTGTGCCAATGGCGCAGCGAGCGACGTCCGCCCTGTACGTGAATGGCGTGTTCCTCTGTGCCTTTGCAGCATCCCACACCATGGGCGCCCACCTGTATGCCATGGGGCCGTCTTCCCCGGCCACAAGCGCGACACTGACATACGCATCTGGTGTGAATCCGGCATGGCAAGAAGGCGCAACGCTCATCCATCTCGGTGCCGGCGGCACAGCGCCAGTGCTCGCCGAAGCAAAAGTGCCCGCATCCCAATCTGTGCTGATGCACGGCGCCGTGTGCCGTCCATGTGCAGCGCAGACGACCATGCCGCCCCGTGTGTTCCTCGTCCTCGATGCGAATGGACTCACAGAGCTGGTCGAACGGCGCCCCGCCGACGTGCTTGCCGACCTGCTTGGCAGCGCAGCCAGCGCCGCTGCCTCAGTCTCATCGGCGCCTGCGATTGTCGACTTTTTCAGTCGGCACGGCCCCGTTGAAGCCTGCATGTGTGCATTGGCACTGGCCGCGCAGAACCCGTGCGTGGTGCCTCGGCACCATGCGCGGGACGACATGGCGCATGCGATCCGCGTGTTCTTCGGTCCGCTGGGAGCGTGGCCTGCTGAGCAGCGTGTGCCTGGTATGCAGTCGGCGCATTCGGCACGATACGAGGCGCTGGCGTGCTATATGGCATGCCTCGTCCGCAGTGTATGGAGAGAGCCCCTTGTACCAGCGAGCTACATCGATGGCCGGGAGCCGGCATCGGCAGCAGCGTCGCCGCCCCCCATCGTCGCCAGTGGCCGACTTGCGGCTGTTCTCGCACAGCTCACACCCCTCTATGCCTTCATGCAGCGACACACGCAGCTCTTTGACGACGAGCGCTCCGAGCGCCAGGACGTCCAGAAGTGGCATCTTCTGCTGCAGCGCATGATGGAGGCGTGCCACTTCGTCCTGTTCCTCGCCGACCACCAGCTGCGGACCCTTGCCAAGGCGCTTCCCGATGACGTGCAGAAGCGCCTCACAAATCTCACATTCGCTGAGCTCGTCGCCAGTGAGCAGGGCCGTAGCGTCGCGCAGGAGCTTGTGACAGCATTGATCGAGTCGCAGAGCGGCGCGCGGGCGAGTGTCGATGCTATTGCCGAGGCACTCCAAGCGCGGTGTGCCGGCTTCTGCAGTGCAGACGACGTGCGGCAGTACAAGGCGTCTGAATGCCTGCGCAACGCGACGGAGCTCTATGCACGACTTTGCGCCGAGAGCGCGACAACATTCGATGCGGTCGATGAGGAATTGGCACAGAGCCTGCACTTGCTTTTGCCGGGCGCTGCCCATCTTCCCTGGGACAAGCTTTCGCATGTTTGCTCGACGTACGAGCAGCTCGGCTACGTGAGCGGCGTCGTCACCCTTGCACTAGCATGCGCGCGAGCGGCTGATCCAGCCGATGCGGCCGTCTCGTTCCGCGCAGACGGATGTCCACCGGACGAGCCGACGTCCCACCGCTATGCCATGTACACCCTTCGCCGTCGGATGTATGCGCTTGTCCTACGTGCCATGGAAACGGTCGAGGATGGTGGTGGTGGTGGTGGTGGCAGCAGCAGCAGCAGCAGCAGGTATGCCAATGATGCAGGTACAGTCACATCGTCGAAGCTCTTGCTAGCACGTCCCACTGCCCACAAAGATGCCATGAGCCTCGCCCTGGCTAGTGATGATGCGCTCTTCCACGAAGAACTGTACACATACCTGATTGCCAAGGGCCGCACGGCTGACTTGCTCAGCTGCACGACGCCCTTCCTTGCCGACTTTTTGCTGGGCACGCCTGTTCTTCTGGACGGCCAGTCTCTTGAGACGTACGAGCGTCGCCTACGAGATCTGCTGTGGCAGTTGTATGTGCGTCAGGGTCAGTATCTCGCAGCTGCTGAGACACTCGACGCCCTCGCGCACACGGACATGTACCCGCTGCACCTGCACGAGCGGATCGAGTACCTTGCCTTGGCGGTGGGCAATGCCAAGTCGGTGCGTCCGTCCGAGGCAGCGGCCCACGTGCAAGATCTCGTGGGCTTCTGCACACAGGTGGAAGAAGATCTGGAAGTCGCTCAGGTGCAAGCGAAGATCCTCAGTGCCTTGCCGCGACTCGACACCCTCGACTGCGAGCCAGAAGAGCGTGCGCAACTGACGGCATCAGCAGCACAACTGGATCGCTCCCTCATGGACATTACGTCACTGTACAAGGAGATCGCCGAGCCATTTGGCCTCTTGGAAGAACAGCTTTTGATCCTCCACACAGCTCAGTACCAAGATGCTGACCTGGTGGCGCAACTGTGGGAAGCACTCATTGCCCGCGAGCACAACGCCAGCTCGCCTACGCAAGCACATCGCGCTGTCGCCGCTTTGGTCACTGACGTGTATGTGCGTCTCAATGGCTCGCCCATCGCCTGCGCACTGGACATTGTGCTCGTCCTGCTCGAGCGGTATGCATACGACACGTACATCGCCTCTCAGGGCGACATGCCGCCGGGATCCGCTCTGGACTGGCATGCATTTGCTACAGTCACACGCACAACATCCTCGGTAGCGGCAGCGGCGGCGTCGTCATCGCCGTCGTCAACGTCACCCACTGCGACGGACGGTCCCTCGACCGCACAAGGATTGATCCCGCCTGGTTGGGCACCGCGGGTGCTTCTTGAGGCTGGTGCTCCGCCCGATGCCCTTTTCCATGTGCTCCAAGGTCTGTTGTCCATGGCACCTGCACCATGGAACACAAATCGCGGCGTTGGGTTCCTGCTACCCGACGTGGCCGAGTTCTGTGAGGCATGGCTTCGTCGCACAGATCAGAACAAGTATACGCTCTTCCCCGCGCACCAAATTGAGCAGGTCCTGAGTGACGCACTTCTCCAGCTTCATTCACGGCGATATACACGCTCTGACGAGGCGTTGGATGCACGGATCGAGCAGGTCCAAGCGCTTGTGCATCGTGTGCGCCGTTCTTTTTAGTGACATAGAGTGTTTTTTTTTCCCTCATGACCCGCAGCAATTCACATCGATGCACCCTCACCCTATCCTGTAGTCCGTGGCCTGCAGGTGAGTGCGTCTGTCAGCAGGATCCAGATCTTGATCAGCAGTCCTGTTGTGTCGTGGGCACCGTCCGTCTCATGCTGAGGCTCTGAATCCACGTGCGTGCCAATAGTCTAATGGATTCTCTCGTGCCTCTGACTACATTCGTCTCACCTTCAACACATGTGTGTATGTTCGTGTGTGTGTGTGTGTGTGTGTGTCGCAGAGCTTAGCGTAAACTCCCGGCCGCGCCACCTGTCCTTGCACCTTGCATCGTTTCCCTATGCACATCTCGCTACTCACATTGGCAACTTCGCTCACCACCTCCACTTGGAGCCAGCCAGCTCCATGCGCCCGCTCGTAGCGTACGACGATCTGCCGCACGAATCCGACGCGGTCGAGCAAGTGGCTCCCAGCAAACGACGAAGACGCACGCATGAATCACGCTACACAGGACCACACTGGGATGCACCGGAGGATCCCGCAGACGCAACGACATCCCGTGCTGCTGTTCCTACGCCATGGAGCGACGAAGCAGACCAGGCACAAGACTCACTCGAGCCACGGGGCTGGGACTTGTATGACTCGGACGATGCGATGATTGCTTCACCACATGAGGAGTCTCATATAATCCCCTTTTTCACAGATACAGATCAATTGCCGGAAAGTTCTCACACACTCACTGCCGACGACATATGGGACGATAAGTTCCTAGTCGACGTCTGGAATGCCGCTGAACAAGAATATTGCGATTTTCACGCTCGTCGCTCAGAAGCAATTGAGCATTCCGATAGCAAATGGCATGGACTACCGCACGTCGGTACTCCGATTGCACTTCCTCTTCCTCCGCCACCGCCCCCGCCCCTCACTACGTCGCACACCGGCACACCAGAGCCTACACGTGGGTGGACGTTGGCTCAGAAGATCGTTGCCCAGACGCCCAACTGCGTCGGTGGCCGACATTCCACACATGCCCAAGCACACGATCCACACGCGTTCCAAAACGCAGTCATGGCATGGTATTATGCCGGGTACTATACAGCGCTCTATCAAGCCGAGCCGACACAATCCGCGTCGCAGCCAGCGTCTCAACCCTCGAACACAACAAACACAGCATCTTCACGAGCACCGTCCCCCCTCACCGATGTTGCATCAAATACATAGCCGTCTCAAATGCAAGTAACGCGCCTGCATTCGTCGGGAAGGCCCGCAGTGCACATGTAAGGTACCCTGTATATATGCGGCGCAATCGTCGTGGCAAGCCAAGGACCCCACATTCCGACTCACGCATGTTAGGCGGCGTCCACAGCTCGACAGCCGCCTGCCACATACCTCGGATGCCGCTGGCGTACCGTGGTTCGTGCAAAGAAACGGCCATAATCCGGTTTTTGATCACATCCGCAGGGTATGCCGTAAACCAAAATACCTCAGCTGCCAAGCCACCCGCAAAGAATGTGACACTCGCAGGCGACAGGAGCCATGCATACGTCCAAGACGCACCTTCCCGATGCTTGGACGCCCATGCCCCGAGCTGACGCTGAAACACCTCGTACGACGCAAACATCGGCCCAAAGCTCGTGCGAAATAGGAGCGTCGCCGGTAGGGCGCGCCATAAGCCACGTACACCCGTGTATCGAACGACTTGTCGTACACAGTCCCATGTGCTGGAGAACTCGGCGCCATGCGCTTTGCCGTACGACGAAAACGTCTCTTTTTGCATCTGTAGCTTCGTCTTTAGCAGCTCCACAGGGGCAGTAAGAAACGAATTGGTCCATCCTGCACCCACACCAGCCAGGCCCTGGTACGCCACGGGCAGCTTGCCGTCCCGCTGGTGGCGTGGACTCCAGCGCATCAGCATACGACGGTATGTATGCAGGGATCCTAGCAAAACCGAATCAGTGACCATCCATCCAAACGCTGGTGGTATGCAGCCTTTGTACAAAGCCCATATCGACTCATTTTGGACCAAGGAGCGGAGACATGCCATCGGCCCGCGGTACGAGGCTGGATCACATTGCAAGCGGATTTTCACAGTGTCGAATGGGTGCCCAATCGCTAGTTTCGTGAGACCCGAGACGACACCACCCACGAACCCCTTGGCTCGCTCACGCCATTCCGGCTGCTCTCTCGGCATGCAAAACCCGAAAACTAGATTCGCCCCAACTTTCAAAGGCACAAGCTGTTTCTCTTATCTGCCCGCAGCTACAGTCGGCATACATGTGGAGAAATCTATCTCCATGGATGTCTGCGCGTATTTCTTTCGTCCGTGAACTGATTCGATCAATCCAAGCGGCCCTGTCGGTGCGTAACAGCTAGAGAGAGAAAGAGAGAGTTGGATGCTCGCGGTCAATTCACAGGCGTCAAGCACAGGCCACCCAATTCAAAAAGAACGCGCCTACTCGTACAGCAGCGAAGTACCACGTCTCCACACATCAATGTGACGGAGGCGTGCAGATTTCTCCACACGGACTGGCACAGCGAGAGCAGTTTGGTGATTTCCTGGAGTCCTTCTGTGAGGACGACACGCTTGCGCGTCGCATCCACTTTGAGCATGCCATCAGAAGTGCCTGCTCCGTCGCTTACACTAGGCCGCCCTTTCCGAAAAGGTGGTAGCGCCTCTTCACGCTCCGTCTGCTCCGATGGAGATGCCGTGCGTGCGACTGATTCTGATGCTCTTGGCTCTCGCTTAGCTGCATGTCGCGCGGGGTATCTAACTCCCGACGTATACGCCGAATTATTGGCCACAGAAGCACCTGTCCCAAGTCTGTCGATTCGACGACCACCACTCATTAGTATTGGAACATACCTGCGCTCGTGCGAGACAGACTCACTTGTGCAACACTTCATCGACACTGGAACCATCGGACAAACTGATTCCTTCGACGGTCGCGCTCTTTCTTCTCCATCAAAAGTGCAGATCATTAGCCTGGGAGCTGGAAGTGATACGCGTTTCTGGCGGATGGGCTGCGTACCAAAAGTTGCACGCTACATTGAGCTGGACTTTCCTGAAACGACTGCACTCAAAGCTGCGTGTATCCAACGGCACGCACCATTGCATGAAGCTCTAACAGATGTACATATAAGCGAACATGTATTCGAATCATCCAAGTATGTCTTGGTTGGTGCCGACATTGGCTCCCTTGCTACTCGGCACGAGTGGGAGACCAGAGTCGGTCGCTTCCTTGATGCTTCCCTGCCTACGTTAATTCTGTGTGAATGTGTGCTGGCCTACATGGATGTGAGCGTCGCTGATGAGATGCTCCGTACATGTTTCAGCACGCTTGGGCAGGTGAGTCTGCTCAGCTATGACATGTGTGTCAGCGGTGACAGGGAAGACCGACCTCATGACCACATTGCTCATGACACAGAGCCAACACGTTTCGGCAAGGTCATGCTGCAGAATCTCAGCGCGCGCAAGCTCATATTACCTGGCGCACGTCAATGCACGACGCCAGCTGCATATAAGGAGCGCTTTGAGCAGCTCGCACGTTCAGAGCGCGCCTATTCTTCTTGCAGTGCCGCACATACACTTCGTGACGCATGGCACAATCTGGACCGGAGGGAGAGGGCGCGTGTGTCGATGCTCGAACATTTGGATGAAATTGAAGAGCTTGAAATGTTGCTCGGACATTATTGCATGGCTTGGATAGATCGGATTATTGTACAGTAGAGTGGCTTCCACGCCCACGCTTTTTGTTCCGCCGGCGCTGCGAGGTAGGGTGTGAGATGGAGGACACGTAAGACTGTGATGAAGTGTCGGAACGACCTGCAGGTATAGCATGAGACTTGCTCGGTGCAGAGCCTTCTGGCAGGCCCCCAGCTTTGCCCGCCGACTTGCCGGCCGACTTGCTCTTCTTCACACTCAACGGATTCGGACCTTTGGCCCGTTTACGTTTCGGCGCTGCCGGCTGAGATGGTGCATTTGCATTAGTAGATGCTGGAGAGAAAGCTGGTGTCTGAAGAATGCGCTGCTCCTCGATACTGAGTGCTGACTTCGATTGCTCCATATGCATGATATGCCGCTCCGTCACATCGCTCATGGGTTCAAGTACAAGCACACTCTGTGAGTAATGTACGATGGGCAAACCGGGCACCGAGCGGCGCAGAGATCGGCGCACTTGTACATCATCAGCTGCTAACATATACCTATGCTGGTTCTTCTCTCCAATCACTGATGCAAGACATGCGCCGGCCGTTTGTGTCTCTTTGTGATTGCATTTACGCCGCTCCCATGTCTTGGCAAGTGCAATTGCTTGTTTGTACGTCTGCTGCTCGTCGGAGTTTTGTAGTTCGTTACGAGCATGATTCTCCGCATCATACAGTGCTGCAATGCAGCACTGCGTGATCATAGGCTTCACTTTCCCGTGCAGCACCGAGCCAAGTTGCTTGAGTGGCTCATGCACTTGAAATCGTACAAGCGCCTCGGCAAACGTGGGGTCAATCAGCACTTGATATGGCTCTCGAAACTGATAATGCAGTACATAATGATGCAACAGCCGACGATAAGCTTTGGCTCTTTTCTGCCGCATGCTTGAGTTGTACTGTGTGTACCAACACTGCCGTGCGCCGTCGCGTTCAGACCTTCACAAATACTTGAGGATGAAGGAACCGTAAAATAATAATTATAGTAACATTATACGATCTTGTTGCTTACGTTGGGTCGGTAATGGGTTGAATTTTTTCTTCGTTTCGGCTGCCGTTAGTACCCACTCCTCCACCGTGTGACCCCAGACTCGCGAGATCGTACACGAAAATCCTCCGATGTCGGTTGGTCTTCTACTGTGGGCTGAGACCTGTGATGATTGTGTCACGTGAGAAGAACGAGCCGTAGAACACGCGATTTTGGTATTCCGTGCATGACGCATGATCAGATCATGTTGGTACAAGGGGCGACCACAACGAGTAACAGCATGGTACATGAAGATGCACAAGCGCGCGAGAGTGCACATGCAAATAATCACGCCGACAATCGCTCCGGATACGACGTGATTCTAGTCGGGGCAGGCATCGCAGGATCTGCGTTGGCCACGTCTTTAGCACGCGCAGGACGACGTGTCCTCGTGCTTGAGCGTGACATGAGTGAGCCAGATCGCATTGTAGGGGAGCTTCTACAGCCTGGAGGCGTTCGTGCACTACAACTGCTTGGGTTGGAAGACGCGCTTGACGGTATCGATGCGGTTCCTGCTGAGGGCTATGATATTTTTCTGAGTCCCCGCGAACATGTCAAGATACAGTATCCACATATGGCCGAGTTGCCCACCCGATACGGACGCAGTGAGCCGCTGGGTCCAGACATGCATTATGCGGGTCGTTCATTTCATCATGGTCGTTTTATTATGGCACTACGCTCCCGCATGCAAGCGCAGCCCAATGTGTCGGTTGTTGAAGCAGCTGTTACCTCCCTTGTGCATGACCTACGAGACCGTCGTGTGGTAGGTGTACGTACGGCGACGTCCGACGTATATCATGCTCCAGTTACTATTGTAGCAGACGGAATCTTTTCAAAGTTCCGTAAAGAGTACGGTGGCGCTTACAAGCCGGAGATTCGCTCACACTTTGTCGGGATTGAGCTACCACCCGACTCTGTACTGACGCCAAAACATGGACATGTTATTTTGAACCAAAAGGCTGCGAAGAGAGTGGCTCCCGGGAAAAGTGTAGGGCCCGCACTCGTTTATCAGATCGGTTCCGACGCCACGCGCTTGCTCGTGGATGTACCGGGACCTGTGCTGCCGTCTGTGTCGAATGGCGATTTGCAACGCTACTTGAGTGAAGTTGTCGTGCCATGTCTCCCTGAAAAAATTGGCGTGGCATTGACCAAGAGACTTGCAGACCATACACGTCTGCGGACCATGTCGAACAGTTTTTTGCCGCCCAGCATGCAAGGTATGCTGCAGCATCAGCGCGGCCTGATTCTAGTGGGCGATGCGATGAACATGCGGCATCCCTTGACGGGTGGCGGCATGACAGTGGCGTTTTGGGACTGTGTATACTTAACACACATCCTCGGCTCCGGTGCATGGTCGCCCCTAGATGGCTTTGACAACACATTCCCAGTGCCAGCTTCTGCGCGTGATCTCTCAGATTGGACCAGTTTGAAACCACTACTGCGAGCTTGGCATTGGAAGCGAAAGAAGCTCGCGAGTGTAATTAACATACTTGCTATGGCGCTGTACAGCCTGTTTGGTGTGCCAAATGACAACCTCACAATCCTACGTGCTGGATGTTTCCGCTACTTTGAATGTGGGGGAGATTGTGTTCGAGGTCCGATCAGCTTGCTCGGTGGACTTGCTCCCGATCCAATGCTTCTCGTGTACCACTTCTTCGCTGTTGCCGTATACAGTGTTCGGTTGATGTTCCGTGGCGATCTCTACGCGACAGGGGGCGAGAAGTCTCAGATACAACGTCCCCCTCTGACTACGTGGCCACTGCTATGTGTTCGTGCACTGGTTGTAATGGCATATGCATGCTACGTGATTTTCCCTATCATTTACACGGAAATTCGCACGAATATCGCTACGAATCAAAGAGCTTGGTTATGGCCCAGCTGTCTAGCCCTCGGTGTTGCTGTGGTCGCCTTGGGCGCGTCGCGTTACGTGATGTGAGCAGGGCAGTTGTTGGTTTTTTTTTGTACTTTTGACCATGCACTCGTACGTATAAGCGTATTTCACACCTCGTTCTTCACAGGTTTCTCTTCCCTTTATTGTTAAAAAAAATCCATCATGTTGGCTGACATTCTGGTTTCATAGGTCCTCGTATGATACCCATGCACCTCTCTAATCAAGGCGATCGATCTAAACGCCGATCGTGTATCACGTGATACGCACACACTCATGTCGGCGGGCGTAGCCGAAAGAGCTTGTGTTTCTGGCCCTTCCTCATCGATCGCGAGTGTCAAGAGAATAATGGCATTCTTCGGTTTCCGTGCATACCCAACGCCTATTCTGAAGCCACTGTGGCCTTTCTTCGCCTCGTCGGCTATTGTTTACTACTGCGTTAGCAAGATGCAGTACGCAGGTGTGCGCTCGAGCGAGTACGCAAAGGACCCTAAGAACCCGTACCGTACGTTGATAATGCCTATGGCTCTTGGGAACCATGACTAACGTTTGTGCCTCTCTTTCACCTGGATCCTAATGAATGCGTGACTTCTTGATGGTCCCACTCTATTCCGTTGTGTTTGTCTCGCATCTGTCAATTTGATGGCACTGATCACGATGATGAAAATAATGATTATAACCGAACTTTACACGTTTGTTTTGCATTTGCATCACTGCAGTCAAGCAAATTGCTCAAGAGTCCAAGTTGGGTCATTAAATGGACCGTTCTGCGACTAGCAACACGCTTGCTGGAGATCCTATGTACTCTCCTACCACGTTTTCAACCCGTAGCAAGCAAACTTGGATCTTACAGGCGTCTATCCTAGACATTCTATCGATAGGCTAGCTGGGACATTCCCTCTGCCTGTCAAATTCATTGCTTCGAAAAGGAGTTGTCGTTTCAGCTCCTTCATGAATTGTGCCCGTAGAAATACCAACGCAGGCTGAGCGAGCTGAGCTCCCGCGCACGTGGCCCGGCCCGACAACACGTCTCCCCCCGCGGTCCCCACATTGGCTACCGGTTACTAGTCAAAATGCAAGTGCGCGGAGTGTGGACTGAGTTTCATGCATAAAATCTCAGTTCTCTCCGCCTCTTACTCCATCGCACTATCCGCAGAATGTTTACGAAGGAGGAGATATCGGCCCGCTGGGCCGCTCATCTGGACAAACAAATGATCGAAGTTCCAGGCACTGCAAAGCCTGGCTTCACTCCCGTGTACCGGAATGCGGCCTTTCCCATGGACCCGCCGGATGACAGGCCATACAACTTGTTCAAAAAGAGAGTGGCTGAAAATCCGGATGCTAAATGCTTGGGTCACCGCCCTTGGGACGAAAAGAAAAACGACCTCGCAGACTACTTTGAGTGGCGCACGTATGCACAAACGGATGCAGAAGTAACAGCACTGGGTTCGGCAATTTCGTGGTTCCAGGAGCAGGGATGGCTCAAGCCGCGTGAAAATGACAAAAATATCTCTGAGCCTGGTATTTCGGGATTCACCGTAGCTTACTGGGGTGCGAATCGTCCTGAGACCATGATCACTCTTTTGTCGCAGGCTGCTTACTCCCGGGTGTCCGTCTCATTGTACGACAACTTCGACGCAGCGGGCTCATGCTACATCCTGCAGCACAGTCAGACTCGTGTCTTGCTGTGCCCGACGCAATACGTGCCTATTGTCCTGCGCAATGCGGACAAGATTCCGGCACTCAAGGTGATCGTTCTTATTGATCGACCCTGTCCATCGAAGTCCATGCTTGGTGAGCTGAAGAAGATCGAGCTCGTGCGTGAATGGGCCAGTATGCACGGCATCCATGTGGTTCAATATGACGAGACCATCGCCCTTGGCAGGCAGAACCCACGTCCACACATTGTCGCCGGCAGCGATGATCAGCTCGCGTCGCTCTGCTACACTAGTGGCACAACCGGTCTTCCGAAGGCCGCACGCATTGTCAACGGCAGTATGTCGCAAGCGATGGAGGGTTTGCGCTGGATTGTGAATGATCAAGAAATGGTGTCAATCTCCTATTTACCACTTGCACACATCTTGGAACGTGGCTGGGAGACGTTTATCCTGTGCATGGGCGGGGCGATCGGCTTCTTCTCAGGCCAGATTGAACGTCTCATGGAGGATTTGCAGATCCTCAAACCCACAATGATGCCTAGCGTTCCGCGCGTACTCAACCGCATTGCAGGTCAGATCGAGGCACAGATGAGTGCGCCCGGCCTCAAAGGCAAGCTGCTGAGCAAGGCGGTGCAAGTGAAGCTGGACAACTTCTACAAGACCGGCGCGATCACGCACGCATTCTGGGACCGCCTAATTTTCCGCAAGGTGCGTGCTTTGTTGGGTGGTCGAGTGCAGTTCATGATCACGGGTAGTGCACCATGCCGTAAGGATGTGCTTGCCCTGCTCCGAGTCGCCCTCTGTGTGGATGTGCGTGAGGGTTACGGACAGACGGAGAACAATGCGTATGCCACGTTCATGGCGCCGAACGACCCTCGACTTGGATGTGTGGGACCTGCGAATCCGGGTGTGGATTTGCGCTTGCGCGACTGCCCTGAGCTCGGCTACATGTCGACGGACATGCCATACCCTCGTGGTGAGATTATGATTCGTGGCAAGGCCGTCTTCGACGGCTATGAGGGCGACGAGAAAAAGACAAAGGAAACGTTCCTCGACGACGACGACGGCAAGGGGCCTTGGCTGCTCACGGGTGACGTTGGCCGCGTGGATGAATATGGCCGACTGCAGATCATTGACCGGGTGAAAAACTTGATCAAGCTTGCGCAGGGCGAGTATATCGCTATTGAGAAGGTCGAGAGTGTGTTTGCCTCGCTCCCCCTCGTGCAGCAAGTCTGGCTGTACGGCGACTCGTACCAGCCACACCTTGTCGCTGTGGCTGTGCCCCAGCCAGACACGTTCGCTGCCTTTGCAAGCCGCATCTTACAAAAGACGGTGAAGCATGACGATCAGACTGCGATGCAGTCAGCCGTCAACGACAGCAAGGTTGTCGAGGCTGTTCTGCGCGAATTCATCAAGCTTGGAAAGAAGCAGCGTCTCGGTACACTTGAGCAGATGCGTGCGCTCAAGCTGCGCCTGGATCCATTCTCGCCTGAGAATGGCCTCATGACGCCGACCATGAAAGTCAAGCGCCAGGAAGCCGCCAAGATCCTCAAGGGCGACTTGGACGAGCTATACCGCCGTCAACCGTACGACCTGAACGACGTTAAGCTGTGAATATAGAATCAGAAACTATGAGCTATATAACTAATAGAATGCCTCCGTCGTGTGCGTAGCGGTGTGTACAATGTGTCAGGAATGGCAGTGCCCGCCTGTCATCAGCAACAGCGCAAGACACCGTCTAAAAGAATAGACTTGGGGGCGGATGCACAGTGAGTTGGGCGTCGGCCAACATTACACCCGCTTGATGTGTTCCTCGGTGGGATGGATGATCGGCTTCCGAATGGGGTGTATGCGACATGGAACAGGAAACTTTGCTCGTCACATTCATAGGATTGTGGCGTGCAAGTGCTAAGGTATCATACATGTCTCTTCAGCACGGCTTTGAATAAGATATGCATTATCAACTAAGAAAAAAGAGTGAGCCCCTTAGAAAACATGTCTGCTATCACATCAAAGCCGTCTTCTGCTGCATGTACCTCCTCCAGCACCATATCCAGAGAAGACAACATGCTGGGATCACGGAGCGCCCGCACGGTCTTGTGTTCATCGGCACAGATAGGGCACTCCCGCGCCGCTTCTCCTTCTGGCAGACACCGGAAATGAAAACTGTGTCGACACATGAAATGCACCGCCGGCAGTTCAAGTGGCTGGTTGCACAACCCGCATTCATGGTGCTGAAACACGCGTGGTTCATCGAGACTTTGTAGGGCAGCAATCTCCGCCTGTTTCGTCTGTGCCTCCTCGCGGTATGATGCAACAAGCTTCTGTGCACTGAGCAACTCGGTACGTTCATTGTGCACATGCTTCATTAGATACGGCGTCAACAAACTCATAGGCGCCACAGAATTGCGTCCTAGAAGCTGCACAACCTCTGATGGTGACAGCAGCGCATGCGTCTCAATATAGGCGAGCATGCGCTCTACATCCGTAATATGTGCCTCCAACAAGTCAGGCGACGACGTGAAAAACGCCAGTGTCGACACATACAAGTGTGTTTCACTAGTTCCAAATTTTTCAAGCATTTGCAACAATTGACGAGGAGCCTCTGCATCGCCAGCCTCGTGTGCATGCACCCAATGCTCATAGATGGCATCCACCATGCCAAGACGTTCATACAGACACAAAAGACCCGGCGTGTATGAAGCATCTTGACAAAGCACTAAGGCAGATGATGGGGTATAAGGCGTGACATCATCGTGGCTTTCGAGGATCGCAAGCGCCTTGTCCGGTGCATGTTTCAAATACAGCTCAATAAGCGTGTCATGGACGAGCACAAGCTCGTGTCGATCCCGTTTGGTCGTGCGAATACGCTCTAGGAAGCGCTCAAGTGTTCTTTCATGTCCCACAAAGTGCGAGAGCATGGACGGGAGAAGCGTCACTTTGCTGCCGCTGGAATCAGCATACACACGTACGAGAAGATCTGCCGTGGCTTCGGGCTCAGCTTCAAGAAGCAAACGTGCACAAGGTGGGAAATAATCCATGACATCGGAGGGTGCTAGTGTCTCTAGGTAGGCAAGTGCTGCTTTAGGATCAAGCTTGTCACGAAGCTGAATGTTCAGGTATATGTCATGTATTCCATGTGTCTGCGCGAGGTATGCCGCCTGTTCGGTACACCCCGCACGTCGACATACATCCATAGCCACCTGCACATCCAAGGGGACATCGGGTGCGCGAAGGAACCGATCAAGCGCATTGGTGTCTCGAAGTTTTGTGTAGCAATTAAGCAAGAGTGTAGCATGATCTGCATTCGCAAGGTGCCGGGCATGCAAAGCTTCAAGGTACACGGTAAGGAATTGCAGGCGTTGTGCATCAAGGAACTTTCGAATCACCATACTAGGAGAGATAACGCCAATCGTATGGCAGAACTGTTGCATCGCTCCCTCAAAGTCGCCACGTGCATACAAATACTCACCATAACGTCGGTACACTTCGGCGACAAGCACGTCGACAGGCGATACAGAGTGCGTGCGAAAACGCATGGTGCCAATCACACTACTAGATGCTAGACCTGGCAGCTGTCTGTGCGGAAAACGTGCAGCTCGTGCATACACGAAGGGAATCGCTTGGATGTAAAGGTGCAGCCGGAAAAGCTGCTCTAGCTTCGCCGAGAGCGACTTGGACATAAGCTTCGTTGGCGTCGTCGTGTCGATATGTACAGCTGCATCGAAGTTTTCATCGCCGTTGTTTGTCCATACATGAGATACACGCTCAAAATCTCCCGTGTAAGTGATGCATTTCGTATCAAGATCAAAGACCACAACTCGCTGCAGTGAGTCACCTCCAGCAAACACAATTAGAAGTTCGCCATGCAACGCATGCACACTCTTTTTTTTACCCTCTAATGCAATGGATGCTTCACGTCCCCCCGTTCCAATCATATAGAGTGCTTCATTGCGAGCGAGGACAAGCTTTGAGGACAACACAGCTGGTGCTCCGTCCCATGTGTCGGGTGAACAGGCGTCAAATTGTACGCCACAGTTTTTTGCACACCCAATGGTATCGACGACCGTCGGCGCATTTCCTGCACCTGCACCTTCGATTGTGTACTTGAAAGTACATGTAACCGTAGCAATCAGAAGAACCGTCGTGCCTGGCGCGTCGTGGCATAGAACAAGACAACTTACTTCGTCTGGCGCGTGACCATCTTCCACCATCGTAGCATCACGCACAGTCTTAAATCGCAGCGTAGCAGGTTCCCTAGGATGCATGTGTTCAGATGCACCGCGAAGAACGAGTACAGAGCCATCGCCAAGTCCTACAGCGATGTGAGACAGATTCGGAGAGACAGCGACGGAGGTGATGTGCGGACGCGGTGCCTCATGCTCGAGTGCATCTGGGGTATACATAGCCTGTTGGAAAGACGTATGTATTATCGCACTCATACAGAGCGCAGCTCGTGATGTATTCGCGTCGTGCGAAGACTCTATGCGCCATACGCGCACAATCGGAGAGGTCTTGTCAACATCCCGTCCCACAGTTACAACAGCACCGCATTCCGCTGCAACATGTACAGAATCGCATGTTTCCTCAAATGCGCGCCATTCCAACAGCTCAACGTACGTCCGAGCATCCACGACACGCACTTGACCATGTGGCAACGCGATTACAAGAGCACCGCGTGGCGATGCCCATGCTCCCGCGTGCACGGGTGCATATGTGACACAACATGCGGATTGGATCGCATCTTTGTATGTTTCTTCCTGAATAGGCCAGTTGTCAAAGAAACGAAAGGTCCGCCATGTCGGCACACTCGATGACAGACTGTCCCTCGACCCCTTATACATGGGACACGCGTCGTTCAAGTGTCTGTGGAGGAGGGAGGAGTATTCTTTTGCAACCTTGCGTGAAGCGATGTCGCACGCTAATCAGCTCGTGCATCTCTCCGCACATGAGCTGCTCCTCTCGCGTACGCTTACTCACCATATGGAGTAGCGATCGTACCTTTTTTACTGAGTCGTACTATTTGGCGCACAGCATCGGTGAGAACCTAATTAGCAAAACCATTACATGAGCATCACAACTACCGACGAACAAGTAGGGCGAATATGACAAGTGCATCTCGCACAACTAGCAAGCACATTTAATATACTCGTGAGAACTTCGACGAAGGGGCGTCAAAGGAAGATGGCACCACCAAGAACAGCAGCAGCCACACCAACGGCACCTGGCACAACCAAGGCAGCGGCACCATTGTCAGGCTCGGCACCCGGAGGGCGCTTCATTTCATCCGAAGGGTCAAAGTCTTTGTCGTTGGCGCGAATGCTGCGCAAAAGACCCCTGTACATCGAGTACTTGATCACATCACTCGACTGCGTCACAGTCGGGTAGTACTTCACAACCGACGCAGCGAGCTCGTCGGCTACATCAACAACCATTCCGGCATCCTTCCGTGAGCGCGTGTAGCCTCCAATCATGTAGCTCACAAGCGAACCAAGGTTGTAAGGCGGCACCACCGTCGAACTGTGAGAGCAAGAACCGACCTGGTGAACGTTAGGGTCGCCAAACAGGGCCGAGCACACCGGGCTCGTGCGGGAGTTCTTGTCATCACCCTCCGAGCCACTGCCACTGCCTTGGTTAGCGGCCGACGTGGGCTTGGGGCTCTGGCTCTGCTGACCACCACCGCCTTGAGAGCCCTGCTGCTGAGGCTGCGAGCTCTGCTGTTGAGGCTGCGAGCTCTGCTGTTGAGGCTGCGAGCTCTGCTGTTGACCGTCCTGCTGCGCAACGACGCTTGCCACAGCAACAGCAAGAAGAGAAAGAGGAACACTCAGCTTCACCATGATATGGAAATGATAGGAGTACAAGAGTTCCTGACCTGGTCCCACTAATCCAACTTGAGACTGACACCACAATTGTCACCCCTGTTGACTCAATTTGTCGGTCAAATCCGGAATTTTTATTTGCCCATTTCAGACACTATCGGAACACACACACATACAACATTGGTCAACAATTGTAAACATTGGCAGGTGCTTAGTCGACAAATCACGCAAATGGCTACATCCACACTTTCACAAAACGCACAACAGCTACTGTCAACCACACATCTGAAGCATTACACAGTACCAATTGCGCAGATTTCGGATAGCAACTTTGCCTCTCGGCAACAATTTCACAAACATATAGACAATGTCTCGATCACTCATCACTCTCCGAGAACGTGGTCTTTAGGAGTGCATAATGCTCCATCTCAACTATCAACTCGTGAAAGGGCACGTAGCTCAACAATCATAGAGAACAATTAGGACCAACCATCTCACCATGCTTGTGGCATCAACATCATGTGAGGAGAAAAGTCTTAAAGGAAAATGGCACCGCCGAGAACAGCAGCAGCCACACCAACGGCACCTGGCACAACCAAGGCAGCGGCACCATTGTCAGGCTCGGCACCCGGAGGGCGCTTCATTTCATCCGAAGGGTCAAAGTCTTTGTCGTTGGCGCGAATGCTGCGCAAAAGACCCCTGTACATCGAGTACTTGATCACATCACTCGACTGCGTCACAGTCGGGTAGTACTTCACAACCGACGCAGCGAGCTCGTCGGCTACATCAACAACCATTCCGGCATCCTTCCGTGAGCGCGTGTAGCCTCCAATCATGTAGCTCACAAGCGAACCAAGGTTGTAAGGCGGCACCACCGTCGAACTGTGAGAGCAAGAACCGACCTGGTGAACGTTAGGGTCGCCAAACAGGGCCGAGCACACCGGGCTCGTGCGGGAGTTCTTGTCATCACCCTCCGAGCCACTGCCACTGCCTTGGTTAGCGGCCGACGTGGGCTTGGGGCTCTGGCTCTGCTGACCACCACCGCCTTGAGAGCCCTGCTGCTGAGGCTGCGAGCTCTGCTGTTGAGGCTGCGAGCTCTGCTGTTGAGGCTGCGAGCTCTGCTGTTGACCGTCCTGCTGCGCAACGACGCTTGCCACAGCAACAGCAAGAAGAGAAAGAGGAACACTCAGCTTCACCATGGCTATGCAGCGGACAGTTGGGTAAGAAGAGAAGCAAGAAAGGGTGATAGGTTTAGAAATGCGAAATTGACGTACTCAAAAATAGCCCTCACGTTGTGTGCGCCCATGTTGATTAGCACTGTCGGTTCAATTCGGATTCGCCAAACTCCAGCTCAACAATACACATGATGGACACAATTGCGGAAGTCAACGAAATAAATCACCTTGTCGGCCGATTGTACCGAATACATGGACCAATACGTGTTGTATATCACAACAAAACATAGAATTTGGCATCAATTTGCCCACGACGCGCTCGGATGCTTGCAGATAACAAGGACAGAGCTGAGACAGAATACAAATTACACACGATTTTAATTGGATGAAATGATGGCGCAGGAAGTCTCGACGAACGCTTTGGGAAAAGAGCGTTGCGCAAGAACCGCGATGTGTCTGGGACATGCAGGAAAGATAGCACAATGCATGGATAGATTTGTAAAGTACTCAGGTCACGAAGTCCATTGCCGCGCTGGTCGCCTGAACCTTGTGCATGTTGTGACAAACATGTGGCACGCACGCGTGCAGGTTGTTGAAATAAAGTTGGTCAAAGCACCTACAAGTGTGGAAGCCCTCTGCAAAGTAAGAAGATAACTGACAATCTTAGTTCATATGGCGGTCGACATGGTCACTTGTACAGGAAGAATTTAACTTAAAGTGTCTCGTAGCACGCACGAAGAAACAAACCTGGCGCCAAAATGGTTTGCTTTGAAGCAGGTCACTGCGATTGCATGCGCTATGATGAATCGCTGTAGACTTAGAGAATGAAGTAAGAGATAATACTAAAAATGACTGCGAACGAGTATGCCCATACAGCCATGCGTTTCGAGGCACTGGACGGCTGAGACGTTTGCGGAGGGGACGAAGCTTGAGATGAATCAGAACTAGTTGGTTTGGATTCCGAAGTCGGCGCAGCCTGTCTCGCAGAAGTCTTGGTGGGCGTCTGGCTAGAAGACGTGGATTGAGCGCAAGAATCGGAAATGCTGCTACAAGACACTCCCTCGCATGTAGATGTCACTTGGGAGCATGACGAGCTTGTGTCATGGTGATTGTGACGATGCCTTGCTGCTCCTGCTCCGGCGACGGCTCCTGCTCCTGCCCCTGCCCCTGCTCCAAATCCTATTCCCTTGTTGCCTGAGCCATTGTTAGGGCCTCCATTGTTACGAGAGCCTGCATTTGAACCCTGGTTGCCTGGTGGTGGCCGCGCTGGTGGGGGCGGTGCTGGTGGGGGACTGCCGCCTTCTTGGCCTCCATCAGGTTCCTTGGGGGCATTGTCATGACCGGCTGGTCTCGGCTTAGAACCTCCGCTTCCAGCTGATCCTGCTCGAGCTGCTCCACCACCGCCTGCCGCATGACCACCGCCGCCGCCGCCACTACCACCCTTGCGCTTCTCAAGTGCAGATACATCGTCGCTCACCTGCTCCTGCTGGTCCATATCGTACTCCAGATTTGATTCTGCCTTATCCTCGTCCCTGTCATTTTCTTGGTCGTCTCTTCTCACGTTTTCATCTTCCACAGTAGATTTCCTGCTAAAGGTGTTGCTTCTATTTATATCGCTTTCATGGACGTGTTTGTGAGTGTCGTCGAAGCTTTGGTCAAGTGCCCGAGAAGTTTCGACCTTCTCGACCACGTCGGCCAGATCAGGGAGAGGCCCTGCCGCCGCACATATGGAAAGCGCAAGCACAAAAATAAGAGAGAACTTCGCATGGGATAGCATGGCGTTTGAATCTCGGGAAAGGCTACAATATTTGTATGACCCCGAGTGTTCGTTGTTCTCAGGACCCGAAACCGATCGACGCGGATTTTTGTTGGCCACTGCGTGTGAGTCTGCATGTCCACTAGATATTTGCCTGGGGCTCCCACGCTAATCTTACACATGCATATCGCCGCGTATGGCTTGCGCAAATATTAGGCGCAGGTGCCTCCACATGCCACAGCTTGCGTGGATGCTATGCACACAAATCATGCGCTTTTGTAAGTTCTGATATCACTGATTCATGTGTAGACAATGAAATTTTGAGGTCAGTGTATTGTTGTAGTGGTGATGGAACGGTGAGGATCAACAAGAGAACCTCTACCATGTGAAAAAAAAAAAAAAAACACGCACAAAACTACCAGCCTAATGAGCAGGAAACGATGCGGTACTACTTACTATCTTAACAGGGACGGGCATCTCTTACGCGCAGCTCATCTGTAGCGACCTCCCCCTTAGAGATTGAATGGATACATATCTATCGGGAATGAATTAGCAACAGCCACCCTTGTTCTGGGTGTTGCTTATACCAGCGGCATTGATATTCTGCGTGCCACTGGCTCCTGGCACATTGGAGGTAATGCCCTGGTCAACCAGGTGGTCCTTGACTTGCTGGGCAAGCCTAAAGAACGCCTCGTCCACGTTGGTGTTGGACTTGGCAGACGTCTCGATATAGCTCATGCCAAGCTCATTGGCAAGTTCCTGTCCCTGCTCGGTAGTAATGACCTGTGAATTAGCACCCGACACACGCCAGAATAGTCGTACGTACACGCTTTTCGTCCCAGTCACACTTGTTGCCGACCAGGATTTTACATGCACCATCGTTTGCGTGTTGCTGGACGTCTTTGTACCAATTGCGGACATCTGTGGGGGGGTGTGTAAGCAAAGATGTAGTATTCCACGTACTCTGGAAACTCTTTTCGTCCGTCAGGTCAAAAACAATAAGAATGCCCATGGAACCGCGATAGTATGCTGTTGTGATGGTGCGGAATCGCTCCTGTCCAGCGGTGTCCCACTGCGTGATGGTTAGTCGATGTCTAACCCAGTAGAACAATATGAATAATACATACGATTTGGAGCTTTATGCGCTTCCCATCGACCTCAATTGTCCGAATCTTGAAATCTATTCCAATCGTCGTGATAAACGACGGTGTCCACGAGTCGTCGCAGAAGCGAAGGAGTAGACAAGACTTGCCCACACCTAGACATATGTTACGAACTCGATTCATTGCATTGGATCTGCCCACGTACCTGAGTCGCCAATCAGAAGGAGCTTTACAAGAAGGTCGTAGTGCGGTTGTGGCATCGTAATTTCCTGGTCGGATTTGCAAACGAGTGCCTGTTGAGAGACGGTCGATTGCTGCAACCGCCACTAACGGCGGTGATTTGCCGGCGCTCCACTTGCGCACGTGATTGCTTCACTGGCCTGTGTGCTAGGGTCGAGGTTAATCATGCGATTTACACGTTAGCTATAAAGGGGTGAAACGCGTCCTGCATGTGTATGTGTGTGTATTATGTTCTATTGTTGCACTTTTGTGTGGTCCATTTTCAGATCAGATGCAGTGGTGCAACAATCATAGGGACCACTGCACAATGCAAACGTAGCAGCCTCATGCCCACCGTATTCATCATGGCCTTTATGGACGAGGCTATACTGACCAAGAAATTGCCGTCACTGATAAAGTGGAGGGAAGGCACGGATCGATTGGCTCGTACGTAGCCATTTCCAAGCAGATAGAGCAACATGAAGACGAAAAGAGGCGCATTTCTCCACGCACATCCCTTTGACACATTCTGACAACATGCACCACAGTATCACCCAAATCAGGAACATACGCATGTCTGTGCAAGCATCGCGAGCTAATTTGCAGGTGGCCAGATGCGCATTAAGAATACAACAAAAACGGGACTACTCATCGTCTAAGCGAGAGACCAGCGATGAAAAGGATGAGCGCGAGTCCAAACCGATGCCATTCGGCCCACCACAGCCCCCTTCGTATACGGACTCTGTCTCTGGAGCGGCAGCAGAGGCCAACACAAGGCCGCTACCGTTTCTATCCGTGCCACTTGGCGTATCGAAGCGACCTACATCGGATCGACCCACGTGGTCAGAGCGACACGCAGAATGGTTTGATCGAGACGTTCGTCTTGAGAAGCGCCGTCTGATGTATGTATAGCATCTAATCACACTTTTTCAATCCTGTGTCCAAAGCGTATTACTAACTCGTCCAAGCATCAAAGAGGCGACGCGCGGCTATTTTCACGATTTTCATGAGATTCGCTCTCATGGCGGAAAGACTTGGCGTAGTCCACCGACGATGATTCGTCCTGATGTTCGTTGATTGTGCCTTCAAAGCATGTTCTTGTTGTACTAACAAACCCGCCTTTCTAATGCCACACAGAAAGCGCGATACTTTCCAGATATCCAAGGCACATGCCTTGCAGACAAGAGCAAAAAACACACTACCGACATGCTCATGGGACGTGTATCCATTGTTGCGATCGTAACATCGAAAGTTTCAGAAGTACGTGATACCGTAATCGCAGTAATTTGATACTCACGCCATGTCAGGAACATACGCGCAGCTTTTATGAGGCCGCTTATGAACGCTTCCACACGTATCCTCACTTTCAGCTTGTACAGATCAATTTGCAAGAAAACTCTCTTAAGGCATACCTAATATCCTTGTTCCTATCATCTTTGCGGTCACAAGTTGCACCCAAACTTCAGTCCACATACCTCCTGAGTCAGCAGAACTTGGACATGGTTCGTGAGCCAATGGGTCTTCACAACAAGCACGTTGGATACACGTACTTAGTCGGTCCAGATGGAAAAATCCGGTGGGCCGGTAGTGCATTTGCCGAACCTGATGAGGCTCGCACACTCGTGGCATGCACGGGGGTCTTGCTTGATCGTATGCCAGGCGGTCGGAAGGCTGCTTCGAGGGATGCATCGTAACACGTGACTGATCGTTTGCACCACACGCCTGCCTTCTCTCTTCTCTTTGGATAGGTGTGGAGTGGATGGAGGACCAAAGGGGGAAATATATGTCATTCTGGCGTGTGAATAGGAATTTTTTTTTTTCATAGATTAGTTGTTGTTGACGAAAAGCAGTAACAATAGTGGCAATAGCGGCGGTGGCAGCAGCAGCAGCAGCAGCAGCAACAGCGGCGTCCACAGCCGTTAGTTCAAGTCAATTGGCACAATGGAACGTGTACAGTACTCGTTAGAACGCACGCTCCCACAGCTCAAGCTTCTTGATGAGCATTCGATTCTTTCGAAAGATGAGCTCCGATCCGTCACAAGTCAGCGCCAGGGATTCGAGGCCAGGCTAATCCGACGGAAGGCAGAGAAATTTGACTTTGTACGATACATTGAATTTGAAGATGATCTACATGCGCTCATTGTCCTTCGTGCACGCGAACGGAATCGGAAGATCATGAACCGAGTCCGAGCCGGCGATGAGGATGCCAAGTCGCAGTTACTGCCTCGCTCATTCCTTCCTAAGCAGGCGGCAAGCTCGTCTGCACAATGCGTTGCGATCTTTGAGCGCATGGTTCGCAAGTTTCGCTGGGATCTGGATGCATGGGACCGATACATCGCATGGGCGAAGAAGCGCAAGATGCGTGTTGTCGCTGGGCGTGTATTTGCAAGAGCACTTGCTCTGCATCCTATGCATCCGTCATTGTGGATTTCTGCCGCCGACTATGAGCTCAACACACAGGCTGACACGACGGCAGCGCGTGCGCTTCTCCAGCGCGGTATACGGACAAACAAGCTGACTGACTCAGCCGCCCTGTCCGCACACGAGACCAGTAAGCTGCGGAAGACGCAGAACGGCGCGCGGGCGTCACGAAAGCCAGGTGCCTTACGGTGGACACTGACTGAGTACGAGAGTGACGTACTTCGACTATGGGTAGAGTACTTCCGTATGGAGCTTGTATTTATCGAGCGCTTGCGTCGCCGATGGCGGATTCTTGGACTGGACAGCGGCGACACTTTGGTAACGTCGGACCCAAGCGCTGATACTACTGCGATGCCGTGGTCTCAGCGGGAAGGCGATGCAATGGACGACGCCACGCATGCAGCGCAGTCAGTCGCCCTCGACCCCAATAATACTCGCAACAATGAGCACAAAGAACACAGTAGCGACGACCATCTCGATGAAGAAGACGAACAAGTTGCAGCTGCTGAGGCTGCAGTAGATGAACAAGTACCAGATGGCGAGGACAACGAGGTTGGCAGCGGCAAATTCGAGTCATCGCACGCAGCTCATGCTCCCGCTGTGCAAGGCGTGCGGCCAGCAGCGGATATGGCTATTCCTCCGGGACACCATCAAATTATGAACGGCTCGATCCCGCTTGTTCTTTTGGAAAATATAGGCCAGCACATTCCACAAGCCTTGCAATTCTACCTTTACACGGCCCTGCTTCAGCTCATGAGCTCGTTCCCCTTTTTTGACTCGGTGGTGGTGAAGCGGCACGGCGAAGTTTTGTCTATTCGCACGTCGCAAGGCATTCTCGGATCGGGTGATCGGCTGCGTCGACGGCTTATGCAGGCTTTGTTGAGTGCTTGCATGCGTGCTAGTCACAATGGAGATACTTGCGATGGAGGAAAGCTCGGTGCATGGATGTGGAAGTGCATCCACCCGTTGTATCACCCATTCTCTCATGACGTCGCTGCGAAAATTAGTACTGCTGCATTGCCTGCGTCGCAAGCTGAACGCGAACTTGATACCAATGCGCTCTTGCATGGCGCGAGTCAGTTGCATGCAGTGTACTCGCCTGCCATCGACGCATTGTACGCCTACGCGCAGGTACCAGCGGATCTGCGTCAAGAACGCACCGTCGCAGGCACGTATGATCCATGGCAAGCATGCCAGCCGGTCTTGTTCCTGCTCGAACTATTGAGTCGCCGGCTTGTAAGTGCGACGCACACCGAAATTAGCAGAGGCCACGACGGAGTCAAGTCTCCATATACCAAGACGGACGTGTCACTGCAGGAGACAATCACCCAGAGTGGCAGTGACAACGACCACGATGATGACGAAGAGGCCAGAGAGAATGATCAGAGCCACGCGGACGCCGAACTTGACGACGAAGAATCCATTCATTCAGCGGAGGCAAGCGACTTTGCTGTTGTGCCTGAGGCAACGCCTTTCATGCGCATGCTCACAACACATGGTGACTTGCCGAAGGTGATCCAGTGTGCGGTCAGTTTGTTCCGTGCGCACCAAGGTGAACAGGAGCAAGTGCCACTGGCCTTTCTTGCGACACTGCGGTTCTTGTCGAACCCCCTGCGCAGTGCGCTGGACGAGTCACACCTGCTCACGTACATTGCCCAAGTCGACGCGAAACTTGTCGAGGCCCTAGAGCCGCATGTGCCATGGCTTACCGTGGAAAAGTTATCCCGTGAGCTGCGGGCCCATGGCAAGGCTGCTTGGGATCAAATACAATCGCTTGTTTCGGTGCAGCGGACAAATCCATGTGCATGGATCTTGTATATCAATGCAGCACCAATGTGGTCGTCGGACAAGGCCTGGACATTCAAATGGGATGGTCAAGCCGACTCATCCATACGAGACGCACAGCGCGTCTGGATTCCAATTCTCGATGCTTGTACAGGGGCAACACATTTTGCCAATGATGCACACGCATCTGTATGGGCTCTGCTTACGTTGTGGCTCGGCTCATCCGTGGTCGAAGACACGTCGCTTGTGTCGCCTGAATTTGCACGCCAAACACTGTGGCTCAGATATCTCGACTGGGTGCGGGATGCAGCGACGGTAAGTGTTAATGCTAAGCGCGCGAAACGTGCCTCTGTTTGGGCGTGGTCGTTGTACAAGCAGGCAGTCCAAAAGACAGGCGCCGTCCTTGCATCGTCTATGCTTGTAGGAACTGCGCGCGAAAGTGCTCAGGCTTTGCATGACAAGGTCGTGTGCCGGATGTCGGCCTTTTCACTCTCAACAGCGGCAGCCGCAGCACCAACCGGTGCAGAGGCCCTTGTTTCTTCTGAGAAAACGAATGATCATGCAAAAGATGATACAACAGCTGAACCTGACACACATTATGCACAGGACCTGGCCCTCTCGTTCTTGTTGGCTAATAGCTCTGCGAGCACGCGTTGTTGGCTTGAAATCGCGCACATCGAGACGATGCGTGTCGTGATAGGTGTACAGGATCTTGATGAACCGTGCAAGAAGCGGATCACAAGCATCTTCCAGCGAGCCATGGCCCAGGCTGAGCGCGAGGCACAGGTTCCTCACACTGTGGATGCATGGCTGGCTTACCTGTCGTTCCTCGCACATACGCAGCGTGACATGCCCCAGGCTCTTGCCGAGCTAGCTCGCGCTCAGTCATGCATACGTAGGATTGGCGGCGCTGAAGCAGCTGTGGCTTTCGAGCACCAGTGGCAGCAGAACGTGGCGGCGCGCCGTTCGTAGGGGATCATTTGTTCATCAGGTAGATATGTGCGTGAGTTGGGTCATTCTCACGTGGCACGTGCATGTGCGTGCAGACAAAGAAGGCGTGACGACTGAATAAGTGTGGTCAAGTAAGGACGACGTGTCGCGTCAGGCGTCGCGCTGTGTTTGCCATATTCGATCTGTAATATATTTCTTTTGTCTGACGCGCTTTCGAACGAGCCGCTTTCCCGTAGCAAGTGAGCGCGAGCATTTGTGTATCCGTGTCCGACATCATCACCATGTTTCGCACAGCACCACCGTCGCTGGGTGCCGAGCATGGAAAGTCTGCACAGGTGGCGCACCATCCCTCTAAGGCTTCAGGCCTCTCAGCGTATCCGTATCGGCTGAATATGTACGCGGTGCCACCTGTCCAGGACATTACCGTGGATGAATTTGAGCAATGGGCACTGGACCGGTTGCACATACTCTCAGAGATTGAGAATGCATCGGCACGCAATCAATCTTGGGCAGAGACAAAAATGGCAATTGAAAAAAGGATGAATGAGTACATGCCATTGCGTTCGAACGCAGTAGCGCAGTCAGGTTCGATGACGACATCCACAGCAAAGACCAAAGAGCTCTTGGCAGAGAGACGCAAGGATCATATATCACACTTTGTGCTCCGTCTTGCTTTCTCGCGGTCGGAAGAGCTTCGGCGCCGCTTCGTTCATGCCGAGTGCACGCTGTTTCGTTGGAAGTTGGAGACAGAGCACTTGGCAGAGCGAGAGGCTTTCCTCCATTCACAGGACTTTGTGTGGCGTATGGTGCCGCCAGAGGACCAGCACAGGTTTCGCGAACAGCTTGCGGCAGTGCATCCGCGTCTGGGTTCCTCTGTTGAGTCTGAATCATTTGTCCAGGTCCCATGGTATAGGGTGCCGGATCTCGTGGAGAAGCGCAAGGTGTTCGTTCACAAAGGGACCGCATGGATTCCGACAAGAGAGCAGGCGAGTCTCGTACTGGCGGAGTTCCAAGGCCGCCTGCAAACCCAGTTGGAGCTGACAGCACGCGCACTTCCGCGTCTCGATGAGGATGATCGGCTTATGCCAGTTCTCGAGCATCTTAGCATGGGCTCAATGCTCGGCATGTCCAACGAATATGCGACAAGTGCTCTTGTGAGCACAGATGGCGAGGCACTAACCCTCACGGCCGATATGGTCGTGCCTCTTGTGCGAGAGCATGCTCCATTGTGTATGCGGCACTTGCAGTCGGTCCTCTCGACGACACATCACCTGCGTCACTACTCGCGTCTACAGTACAACCTATTCCTCAAGGAGCTTGGTCTTCCTGTCGAGGAGGCGCTTTTGTTCTGGCGCCGCTCCTTCAGCACGATGTCGGACGACAAGTTTGCCAAGGAGCATCGCTACAACATTCGTCATGGCTACGGTCTCGAGGGTCGTCGCGTCAATTATCCGGCCAAAAGCTGTGCTCGCATCATCACACAGGATCCACCGGGTCCTCAGGACACGCACGGATGTCCATTCCGCCATTTTTCGCAGGAAAACCTGTCTGCAGCACTTACTGCGCATTATGGCCTTGGGCCAAGTGAGCAGGCTGACATTCTGGCTGCAGCAAAAGCTGGGCACTACCATGTGGCATGCACGCGTGTGTTTGAGCTGACGCACAAAGCGCAAGGCGTGACACCAGGCGATGGTCTAGGCCAAGGTGAGAGTGTTTCACATCCAAATCGGTATACGGAGGCTAGTTGGCGCCTGGCTCAAGAGTCATCGGCGCCGCCGAGTTCCGAGGCAGGCCTTGGGTAATGCGAAAGCGCCATATCAGATATCTATGTTTGTTTTCTATTTCCCCATCCCCCATATCCCTCTCTTTGCCTATCGCCCATCCCCCTTCTTGGTGTGGTCGATCATCCGCTGAGCTAAACCGAATTCTCGTAGGCAACGTGCTTGGCGTATCATATCTGTATTTATTAGGTTGAAGCAATGTACAAGAAACTATCAAGTAAACGAGAAGGAAGACATGAGAAGCAATATAAGCCTAGCTCAACACGCGAACCGGGTCAAGATGCTTATTTCTGCAAAAGAAACTGGATAAATCGTTCGCCATACTCGACAGGAGGTACAGGGCTAATCGCATGGCGATTATGCCACACAGCCTTCCAAACATGTTCAGAACGCTTCCGTGCATCGAAGCGTGTAAACAAGTCAATAATGCCAAAATAGTAGACAACTCCGAGCGGCCGGTCCTGTTCATCGGTAGCTCTGAAGCCACCTTCATCTTGGTAGAAGAGCGAGTGCTGCTGCTCCGCCCGCTTGCCTTGCATGTCCTGGAGCGTTGTCTCCGGCGGATGGTTCCGAGAAAAGTGGAGATGCGCACCTGCACCATCTCTATCGCCACGGGACGATGGCGAATAGGACTTTTCATGGCAAGGCCCATCGACAGGCGAGACCAGGATCGAAGGTCGGCGTAGCATGGGCGCTGACTTGTCGATGGGCGACACATTCGGGCGTGCATGGTAGCTGAGGTCGTGAAGTCCAATCAGGAGCGAATAGTCCATGAGCTGGAGCCGTTGAAGAAGCGCAACATCTGAGCGGAGCTGGCGCTCAAAGAGAGCACGCCGCTCGGGTCCTAATTCTAGGAATCGACCGCGCTTGATCCAGTTCATGTCCTTGAGCACGGCGGTCGGCTTTGTCGAAGTTTGCTCACGCGAGATCGTCGAGCCCTTCAGATCATACACCTCATGCACATCGCGGTCAGAGGGGAACAGGTTGTTCATGATGACAAAGTGGATCTTTTTACGACCGGGCAGTTTGACACGGTGCAGGCCATAAAACTGGCTCAGCAGAGTATGTGGATTTGCACGCACATGCTCATAGTACGCTGGCAGAAATTTGATGAATAGTTTGTGCTCTGTCGGCCTAATTGTCTTGATGATGAAGCGGTAGTCATGAGAAAAGTAGAAGAAGGAACCGCTCTTCCCTGGTGATCCCAGCTCCGTCAGTATGTACTTGGCAGCAAGGGAAAGCAGGTAGTCTCCGGCATCCAGACCAAAATGAACGCGCAGCTCGCGGAATACAGCTGGAGCATAATCCTTGAACTTAAAGTCGTAGTTCGACGAGGGTCGAAGCTCATTGCCGATGATGTCGAACGTGAACTTGTATTTGGTAACAAAATCTGCCTGTGTCAACGGCATGCGAGGCCGCGACTCATTGCGCGATACTGCGATCCGGATGCCTGTCAACATATGGTACATGAGTACATAGTTCGCGTGGTCTTCGCCGATCAAGTTTCCTTTCAGGCGCACGGACACATTAGTGTGAGATACATCGGGCGCATGCTGTCCCTTGGCGCGCCAGGACAGACGTAGTGCATTTGCATTGGCAGCCATCTCTTCGTCAAAAGTCCGTTCAGCAGCCGATGCATTGGAGACAGCACTGACCCGATTTTTCTGTCTCGCTTGCATCGACGACGCGCGCGTCGCGCCAGAGGGTATGCGGTCAGCAAACTCAGAGGGCGGTAACCTTCGGGAGTGCGTCTGGGTGGCAGTTTGAGATGGAGACCTAGACTGGGTCTCTGACCGGGTTTGGGACATCGAGGATGATAACGTCTGGGACTGGGGCTGTACGGTGGTAGTGTGAAGTCCAGGGTGATCGAGTGATTGGGTGTGGTCGAGCGCATGCACACTTGATGGTACGGTCGTGCTAATGCTGGGAAGTTCGACTTGTGGTGATGTTGTCGTTGAGCGGGCCGGTACGTTGTCACCTCGGGCCGAGGAGGTCGCAGTGACGTCCTGAGAAGAAAGTGACTGACCGAGCATGCTTTGTATGTTGGAAAGCGGGGGCAAAGGAGTATGTGGGCTGGCAAATTTTGTGTCTGGATGCGGCGACACAGGCATGGGTGCCAACTGCGATGGGGCCGGGACCTGCGACATCTGGTCTGGCCCAGTCGGGATGACCGCCTGGGTCCCGGACGAAGGTAATGCAAATGTATTCTCCGTCCCAGAGATATGCGTAGGCATGGGCGGCGTGGCCATACTGCCGTCATTAGAGGCAGCTGCAGCGGACGATGGCCCCGACATGACGGGAGAATGCGGCGTCGACGGCTCAACGACGGATGACGGCCCGCTTGTTGCTGGAGATGCCACATGGCCCGACGTGCCACTAGACGGCACTACACCAGGTGAACCCGTGCGCGAATAGCTCCAAGGCGATACATACGAGGCCCAAGGCCGTTGACTCGGCTCCGATGGCGGCGTCTCAGCCGTGATGCGGTTGTCTTCATTCGAGCGCATCCAGCGCAGACGTCGCCGTCGCGTCGGCGGAGGCGTGAGTAACGTTGGCTGTAAGCGTTCCTTTTTCTCATCCAGATGTACAGGCATCACAAGCGGTGATGCATATGGCATCGTTCGGGAAAGGGTTACATCGTACGTCTCATGAGTCTCACTGTCACTCACACGGATGAGCTGCTCTTCGGCATCCAGTGCCCGACGCACAACGCTCAGTGGATCATTTGTGTCCACAACACGTAAGCTGCTGCCGTGCGCACCGCCCTGAGCCCCTCCAGGTGACGTGGCCGACAGCATGATGAAAATGATCAAAAATTAAGGACGCTGTTGCTGCTGCTGCTAATGGGCCCTGCTGCCTCTCCTGAGGATCTTTTTTTGGATGACGAATAAGCAGACTTCGGCCGGACCGTATCGCATGACGTGCGCCCATCCACCCACTCACCACCAGGCCTCCGCCGAAGCCAAATTGCCTGCACAAGTCGCCAGCCATTGGAGGGTACGGGCTTGGGGCCAAGACCCAGTCCTCCACTCATACGTCGTAGCCAAATCGCTTGAATGCACGTGAATTCGGGTCAACAACCACGCCGAGTGACACTCTCGGTCTTGACATTGTTGTGGACGAACATCTCGACCAACCCAGTAGGCAGCTGATACGTATACCCAAAAGGACACCCAAGTCCACAGAGCCTCAGCCAGTTCCCCCACCCTTAGCATACGAATCGTTGGGCCGCTTAAGACTTGGTCGACCTGAAACATACGTACCGTAGAGACTGTGGCATAGGTGGGCCTTCGCTTGACAGGCCAACGACGCACTCGATTCTTTCGTTTTTATTCTCCAGTGCTGCTGCTGCTGCTGCTTAAGCCCTATCTCTTCCCCTCACCGACGGTCCGCAGCCATCGTACAGCACATGTGCACATAACATCGAAGATGGAAGAGGATGTAGAAGTGCCAGGGAGTTTGACGCCACAGATCCATGTCGTCCGCCAATATCCGAGCTTTTCGTGCTCGCTGCGCGATTTCCGTCTGCCAACGGCATCGATGGAGACAGACGTGCCGCGCACACCCGAGACACGCGCAGCAGTCCGGCGGCCTGCGGTGCGTCGAATGCCCCCAGTCCTTCGCGACAAAAATAAGATGCGAGTCGCTGAGCTCCTGAGTGAGGAGCAATGCCCGTGCGCATTTGAAGTGGCATCCGAGGCTCGTCTTCAGCGCTACCTGATGGGTCAAACCTCACCACAGGACCATGTATCTCGCCGGGCCCGACGCTCTCGGATGGCCATGGAGTCAGGGTCGACAGCGGCAGCAGCGGCGGCGGCGTCAACGACAACTGCTGCCACTACTACCGCGATGTCCGAGAGCATTCCCTCGTTGGCTGCCGCTGCCACACAGTCGCGTGATGCTCGAATGGCCAGTGCTTTTGGCACTATCACACATCACATATCACCTATGCGCCCTGACACAGATATGTTGTGCGATTTGGACACTTCATTGTCGGCGCCGGCCCCTGTGCCTTGCATGTTTTCGACAGCATCAACTATCGGCACACAGGACATGTATGAGGATGATGACAAGGATTTTGACGACGACGATGATGATGATGATGATGACGACGACGACGACGACGATGACGATGACGATGACGACGACAACGGCGGCGGTGCAACTACCGCCACTAACCAAGATGGAATCACAAGCGCCGCGGGCCATTTTGCGCTCGAGTCCCATCCTAGGCCTGCGGTTGATGGCATGTTTCCCCAACCCATTGCCTCGGACATGGCCGTGCCTGAGGATTCCATGTTTCCGCCGTCATCCGTACCCGACAGCCCATGGCCAGCCGTGCCGTCAAGTCCAAGGATTACCGGCACAAAGCGCAAGCACGAAGAGGATCCTGGGTCAACCTATGCACGACGACCCGCACCGTTACCACCGTGGCTCCTTATGAGCAATGCCAACTCACCGCGACGGCCGATATGGACGGCACCGGGGGGTACAGTGTCACCCTCCTCGTCTCCATTGGCATTCGGAATGGGACATTCTCAACGCCGCACACCTACACCTCTTCCAAGCATGCCGCCTTTGTTTTCCTTTCCACCTTTGTCACGCGACGAGCCAATGACGCGCCCGTCGTCACCTACACTATCTGCATGGAAACCACTTGCTCGTTCGCCTGGCACTGGCTCAGGGCCGGGGTACGGCAGTGGCGCTATCGGCTTGCGTCTGGGATCACGCGTCGCGTGGGATGCTTCTCACCTACAAGATCACACCGAAGGTCATGATATGGATGAGGGCGTGCGTATGATGGGACTTTCATAGACGATGCGGTCCGATGTGACTCGATTCAGCGCTAGGCTCCAGGCTCCTATACCTCACCTTAAACGCTGCCTGGTAGCCACTCCTTCTCCTTACCCGGCCTTCTATCCTAGAAGTTCATCGCGTGCGCACATGACACCGCAAAGTGTTGCTCTACATATATATATATATGTGTGTGTGTATGTTCCTCACGACATACGTACAGGATACCCAGCTTCTGCACATCGCTTCTTGACGTCCATAATGGAAACTTCACGTCGATGAAAGATACCCGCAGCAAGGGCCGCTTCAATAGGCGCCCCACGCGCTGCTGGCCGCGATGCCAATACGTCGCAGAAATGGTCGGCGCATCCTGCACCGCTGCTAGCGATCACAGGAATGTTGACACACCCACGTACGAGGTCAATAAGCTTCTCGTCAAAGCCTGCATAGCTGCCATCGCGGTCAATGCTGTTGATCAGCAACTCCCCGGCACCGAGACGCTCAACACCCCGTGCCAGCTGCACGACATCAATATCACGCGACTCTCGACCACCCTTGACTGTGCACATATACCACCATCGTGCTGATTGGCCAGCTGTCTCGGGACGCTCGTCTTGACCACACACGATACTTGATGCATGCGGATGTGTTCGTGCATCGATGGGACCATCGCCGCTCGAGTGCTCGTCTGACAAGCCATCGATCTCTTGGTCGCTCAGGTACACGCGTTTCGGGTCCACACTCACAACGACCGCCTGTACGCCATATTTGTGTGCAATCTGCTCGATGCCCGTATCGCCGCGAAGGGCCATGGCGGGTGCCGCGCATGGATCGCCGGTAGAGTCGCCCAACTCTGTCGCTCGCTGCAATAGCTGCTCTACGGCATACACAGCCTCACTTCCGATGCTCACTTTGTCAGCCCCGGCCCGGAAGTATGCATGTGCAACTTCAAGCGCAGGGTGAAAGGTGCCATCTGGGTCGGTAAAATCACGGATGCCACCGCCCACTGTAAGCGGTACAAAGATCGTCGCAGCTGCGACATTCAGGAGCGACAACATTGGCTGATCACCTAGCGCCCAGTTCCGGAAGGATGTGATGTTCAAAAATGCAATTTCATCGGCACCTTCTTCGTAGTACCGTTGTGCGAGTTCGACAGGCTTTCCCATGTTTCGCACCTGCGCCTTGCCGCCGCTCCGAACGGTACCATCAGCTGTACTTCTCGCTTGTCCCTCTGCGGGCTGCCGCTCACGGACATTGTAGCTTTCGCCCTTCGTCACGACTAGGTCGCCGTCGTCATTGCTGCGCACGTCCAAGCAAGCAACGATCCGACGTGTGGGCATGCGCTCGTGCGTAGCCATGGGGCGCCGGATCCGTGCATCTTTCGTAGCATGCAATGCAGCGTCGTCAAGATGCAGCCATGCCGCAAGCAGGTTCAAGCCTGCCTGACCGCTTTTTTCAGGGTGGAATTGCGTGGCAAATACATTGCCATGCTGGATAGACGACACAAAGGTCTCACTCCCATACTGCGTGGTTGTGAGTGTCCATGGTGCGATGCTTTCGTCGTATGCCACTCGGAACGAATGGACGAAGTAGAAGTGTGCAGGCTCTGTCACTGGCAGACCGTAGCTCGTCCCCAGCTGCTGTCGAGAGCTTGTCGACTCTGACCCTCTGGACTTGCTATCGATGCTCTCGTCCTTGACGTCAACGACACTGGCAAGGCTCCAGCCCATGTGCGGAACAGCCTTGCGTCCGTGTGCGTCCTCAGGTAAAAAGCTCCCGACGCGTGCTGGCACAACTCCCAGGCCAAGCACACCCGGCGACTCGTCCGAGCCTTGGAACAGGACCTGCATGCCCACACATATGCCCATGATCGGCTTGCCACTGGCAATGTAGGTGCGCAATGGTTCGACGTATCCCTTGGCGTGGAGCGCTTCCATCGCAGTGGCGAATGAGCCCACTCCTGGAAACAGTAATTTCTTTAAGATTGTGCGTGAGCATGCGTTCACGGATCATCTCACATGCCCTGTTGTCGTATACGTACATCGGCCTTGGCAATATCATTCGGCTCACGGACCCACGCGAATTCATAGCCCAGCTTCGTTAGTGAGTTCGCGAGGCTCTGGATATCTACAGTGTGAGCGCACTAAACAAACACGATTCACAAAGAGGACACGTGCAAAGGATCCCCCGTCCTGCGTCTCTGACGCTGTATACGTACTTCCTGCACCATAATCTAGCACATACAACATGAGTCAACGCCGGGTGTGCACGTCAAGTGAAGGTGCCCGTCGACCGTTCCTTGCTTGCTTTTAGGTAGCAATTGGGAAATGGGGTCCTTTTTTTGGCCATGTGAACTAGCACCAGTGGCCTCTCCACCCCTACTTTGATCATATTCGTGTTGCTTCATGAACATAGAGTTCTCTGCGCCCACTCATGAGCATCCGCTTCCAATCGTACTCACGTGACTGACCGTGCGCCTTAGGCGATGCGGCTGTCGATATTCACCCGACACACGGACCACGGCTACTCGACCGACTACATCGACCAACGTTAGCGGTTACACGGAATTGTGTTTTGCGCCCGCTACCGAACATGGTGTCGTCCGAGTCGGATCATCAAACTATCGACCCAACAAAGGAACCTATCGAGGGTTCCATCACCGAGGCGATGGCAGCCACCGCCGACAAGGCGGTCGAAGCGACGCAGCATGCCGCCAACGTGACAGAGAAAGTCGCAGAGGATTTGGCTCTGTCTGCGGCGGCGACCATATCCGAGATCCCAGCCCCGCGATCAACATTCATACTAACACTGCAAAGCATCTGCAGCCTCGTATTCCGTCTCATTGCCTATGTATTTTTGCGGGTCATTCCCGGTCGATTTGGATTCTATGCTATCCAGTTCTATCTCGGCTACCTGGCCATCTGGCTCCTTTATGACTTACGATTCGTGCCCAGGATACATCGTGACCGACCATCGCTGATGTCTCTGGTAGGAGGCTACTCAACTCGGAATCGTCCCTGGAACATCCTGCAGCTTGCACTGCATTCACTCCTTCTCCTCTTTGTCCTAGATCTATATTACGCACCACAGCTGTTCCCCTCGCACCGTGAGGCTACACTTAAGTTTGCGCGTGTAGGTGCACTGAGTCCAACATCTGCGACGCTTCATGTGCGTTACCCGGAGCCTTTGCCGCGTCTGACAGGTTTGTGGGAAACGGGCATCCATGAGCCGGGTGTTCTTACTGATGCATCCACGCTCAACGAAGCCCCGTTGCGCGTAGTATGGCGTCGCGCGCACGAAGAAACTCCGCTGATTCGTGCGCCTAGCGCCGTGCGGGATCCACGGCGTTGGGAGCGCGGCCCTTTATTGCGCCTCACTAACGAGACGGACTGGACCGCATCAGCCGTAATCCAGGATCTCTGGCCTGCGACCAAGTACGAGTGGCGACTTGCATTCGTACACAATAACACATTTACCCCCATGCCTGCTCGCCCCATCCCATTCGTGACTTGGCCTGATCCACGACTTTCTGCGTACCGCCAGTCGAAGTTTGTCGCAACGAACGAGACAGCCGCATCGTCGTCGGCTTCGTCCTCACGTGCTGCGCCTCTCGATGACCCCAACCATTTTTCATTCGCTTCTATATCATGCGTCAAGCCGGACTTCCCATACGAACCCGCACAGTTTTGGGGCTGGAACTGGCTCCTTCGCTGGATGGGCATTGGCACCGAGCCCGGTGGCCGGACGCTCAGGAATAGGATTCGCGGCTTTGATATTATGGCTGACCACGTTCTTCGTGGGGCGGGCCAAGCCCCGCGTCTCCGCTTCCTCCTCGAACTGGGTGACATGATTTATGCGGATGTGCCCCGGTATGAGGGCCCCGCGATGGAGTCCTATCGCAAACTGTATCGCAATGTTTTCGCTTCTTCTTCATTCCGCCGCATCTACGAATCGATCCCTGTTATCGGCATGTATGATGATCATGAAATCATTAATAATTGGAGCGGCGAAGGGTATCACAAACATTCGCTTGTCAATGCAAACACAAGCTTGCCGAATGCCACATTTGAGCACAACGAGAATGATACACCTCTTTCGCCTCCAGCTGGCCTCCATGCTGGCTTGCGCGCTTGGTCTGAGTACATCGGCCGTGCGAATCCCCCCCCGGTATCCCGAGATGAGAATTACTTTTCGTTCAGATATGGTGATACTGCGTTTTTCGTGCTTGATACGCGAAAGCATCGAACTCATCCAGACTCCAATGTTGAGAATCCTACGATCCTTGGTTCTGAACAACACCATGCACTTATGTCATGGCTAGCTGAAGTGAATCACACTGCCACATTCAAGTTTATCGCCTCTTCAGTCCCATTCACTAGCTTATGGGGCGGTCCTTTGGACCTGGATGGCCGCTACGATGGCTGGTCTTTCTACGTGGATGAACGCAAGCAGCTTCTTGATGTGCTTGAATACGTGCCAAACGTTATTCTTTTGAGTGGTGACCGACATGAATTTGCGGCCGTGTCGTTCCGTGACTCCGTCGTCGAGTTCAGCACAAGCCCATTGTCCATGTTTTATATTCCCATTCGCACTCTTGCACAGGAACACTCAATGGATCCGCCTGGATCGGAGACTCTATTGAAATATCTTCCCGATGGAAATCATAAATGGACCGAGTTCGAAGTGGACACACGTGACCCCAAGAATCCTGCTGTCCATGTCCGTGTCTATGTGGATGGTCAGGAAGCATGGCAGCTTCGTGTGGATGGCAGGCCAATAACTAGACCTCAGAGTGCTCTTGGAAAACTTGCTCGAAGCCTTTTAGAACTCTTGGGTTTCCGAAAACGAGAATGGTTCTAATGGTCGTCTAATCCCCATGTTGGTGCCAGACATCAAGTCTTTTATTAAAAAAATAAACTTTCCACGTGCGACTTACATTATATATGCCATATAACCTCGGGCTCTCAGTTGCAGTCCCGGCTAGCTCAGTCGGTAGAGCGTCAGACTCTTAAATGAGTCTCCTCGAGTTCGAGGAGGTATCTGAATGT
>ERZ500978.131-NODE-131-length-49980-cov-7.132999_pt1 | contig 49980 bp, 37 predicted proteins | sample MGYA00248870_ERZ500978 | MGnify/ENA primary metagenome ERZ500978 (study PRJEB25958, sample SAMN03398513) | human skin metagenome | study: EMG produced TPA metagenomics assembly of the Human Skin Microbiome Metagenome (human skin metagenome) data set. | reverse complement strand
TCTGTCCTTGAAAGCAAACGTCGGGCCGTGCCACAGCTCCAAGCACCATTCACGGGGCGAGACCTGGTGCAGAGGCGCCACGTCGTCGTGACGGAACGTTGCATACGACTTGTTCATGAGCATGCGCAGATCGTCGGGCGGAATGCCGCCCTCTTCAGCCGTGGGCGGCACGAACAGCGACGCAATCCGGAACGCCAGCTCCGGGAACGGCAGCGTGGCCCACGCGTCCTGCCAGTCGGCTGGCAGCGCTGGTATCCTCTCAGGCACATATAGACCGCCATTCGGCGCAAGACCTTGCAGGACGGCCTCTTCAAACGTGAGGCGCTCGTCTCCGCCACGTGTACTCAGGTACTTCATGGCGGTCCCAGGCGACGCACAGCGTCTCCAGGTCGTTGGGCCCCGATAAAGTCACGTGATGTGATACGGACGAGCGACGTGCTGCGTCGCTGTCGGTTCGCATGGCACGACCGTCGGTGTGTGGCGGCGACGAGCCGCAAGCGCCGTTTCCCGTGTACCTTCGTGGCAACGTAGAGCACGGATTCGGGCGCGGCAGCAAGCAGCTCAACTGCGCGACGGCCAACCTGCCCGTGCAGGCCATCGATGATCCTGTCAACGATGCTGAGCACCAGTTGGCCGATACAGGTGTGTACTTTGGGTACGCACAGGTGCATTTTCATGACGCGTCGCAGCGCAACGAAGACGAGCTGCGTGTGCATCCGATGGTCATGAGCGTCGGCCGCAATCCGCACTTCCAGGCTGAGCACAAGACCCTCGAAGTGCACATCCTGCATTCATACTCGGGCGACTTTTACGGCGAGCACATGCGAGTGATCGTGCTCGGCTATATCCGTGCACAGCGCAAGTACGAGAGCCTGGAAGCTCTGATTGAGGACATTGAGCTCGATAAGCGCGTCGGTGAACAGTCGCTCCGCCGACCAGCCTATGAGGCGTATCGCCACCATGCGTGGTTCGCTCCATAGTCTTATACCTGGGGATCTATATATCGTACACTTGTTCATTTACGTCGTGCACAATGTCCGCGTACGACATCCACGAAAGTCGCTTGCGGCCTGGCGACGGATGCATCGACGGCGAGGCGGACGGCACGGGCAGGTGGCTGAGGCGTGACGACCTCGGCGACCGGTCGGTCGCGACCATCGCATCGGCTATGCCATCGAGACTGTGTGAGAGCATCGCTGCACGCCCCTCGTGGATCACGGCGCCGTCGATGCTCAAACTCGGACTGTGTGTGACGCTCGGCGCGGCCGTCGGCGTGGGGGGACACGCCGACCGCCGCTGGCCGGCCGGACTCGATGGTATATTCTTCATTACGCTCGTCTGATCAGACTGGAGACGGCGATGCCCACAGGCACGCTGGCGCCACGTCCCGTCATGCGATGCGCCACGAAGCATGTCCACGCCGCTGGTCCGGTGCCAGGCAGAGGGCGACGCGTAGGGAGACGGCGGCGAGCGCGGCGACACGATTTCCAGCGTCGAGTCACTCACAATCGCGTCGGCGGCGTCGTCGAGGACAGGGGGCACAGCCATATCGACGGCCTCCCTGGGCGTCCGCACATGTGGGCTGCCCAGCATCTGAATACTGCGCTCGAATATATTCGCTTCAGGCGAGAGCTGCGCGTGGTTGGGGGGAGAACGTGGCGAAAGCGACGCTCGCGCTCCGATGGGAAAGTACGTAGATGATGCGTCGTCCGTTCGTGAGCTCTGAGAGCGGGACATGGACACGGGGCTCCATGCGGGCGCGAGCGGCGGCGCAAACAAGTGCACCACATTCGATGCACGCTCAGGATCGTCCGGCAGCTCATTCGCACTCACGAGCGAGGCGTTGGACGACGCTGCGCCATGGCCCGTGGGTATCGTGGCACTGGGCGCAGCTAAGAGGCTGCTATCACGCGACGGGGATAAAGACAGATGCATCGAAGACGCTGGGCGCACAGGACTCTGGGGTATCGCTCGGGGCATCTGCGCCCGCTGGCCCTGCATGCGTGCCTTGGCAGAAGACGGCCTCTCCGTCGGCTGCATGGCTGAGGGCGAACAAGCCAGCGGCTGTGTCAGGCACCTCTCCATGTGCTGACTAATCATAAAGGCATCGGTCCCCCGCGGCTCGCGCTCACTCGCCTCGCAGTGTGTGCCTTCTGAAGCTGGCAGCACGACACGACGCATGCCGAGCTGAAGCAGCAAGCATGGGGTGCGGGGTGGCCCGTGTCGCTCTCAAGACACGGTGCTTGCATGGCGTAGCGCGCTACATGCACGCGCACACAGCCTACGACGCGGACGTGCGCGCAGCGCTCCGCAGCTTGTAACACGCTTGCGCGTACGATCCCAGTGCGCTGTGCCGTCGCAGCCTATGCCCTCCAGGCGCGTACCCACCGCGTCCTCAGAGGGTGCCTGGGGTGTTGATCACGTGATGGAGAAGGCACCCGCTTCGTCCGCGCTCGTGGCGTCGTCAGCGTCGTCGATCATGTCTGGTGCCTCGACTCGTTTGTATGTGGGCCGACTTGCGCCTGATACGACGCGTGATGACGTTGCTGATCTGTTCAATCGTGTAGGACCGATTGTCGACGTGCGTGTGCTGAATGGATTCGGGTTTATCGAATTCGAGGACGCCCGCGATGCCGAGTACGCTGTGCGCGACTTTGACGGCACCATGTTCATGGGCGACCGCATTATCGTGCAATTCGCCAAGCAGTCGACGCGTCGCGAGCGCGATTTCGAGCGTGGACCGCGCGATGGATACGCGCCGCGTGGCCGGCGCGATGGACCGCCGCGTCCACCGCCGCGTCGTGGACCGCGTCGCGGCCAGTTCCGTGTGATTGTGTTTAATCTGCCGCCAGGTACAAGCTGGCAAGACTTGAAAGATGTAGGCCGCGAGCATGGCCACGTCACGTTTGCGGAAATCAACCCCAGCTACCCTGACGAGGGTGCCCTGGAGTTTGAGACGAGGGACGACTATGAACGTGCCTTGGCGCGCATCGAAGGTACAGAGCTGCGTGGCACTCTACTGCGTGCGGAACCGGCAGCAGAGGCCCCGCCGCCACCGCGTGAGCGCAGTCCCGTGCGGCGTTACCGCGATGACTACCGCGACGAGCGTCCGCCACCGCCTACGCGCGATGACGACCAGCGCGATCGCTGGGATGACGCTCGTCATCAGGAGGAGCGTGGTGATGCACCTCGCGATGAAAGGGAAGATCGTTACGAGCAGACTGACCGCGATGAGGCTCCTCGTGACGATGCGCCCCCGAACGGGAGCGAGGCTCGCAACGAGCGAGAGCATGGGGAGAATGGCCGCCAGGAAGAGGTGCCTCGCGATGAGGCGCCTCGCGAGACGCCTCGCGACGCCCCTGAGGACAGCGCAGAAAAGCCGGAGGACCGATCGGACCCCGCGCCCACCGTCGAGTCGTAGCAAAATAGCCCCGAGGCTCCTTGTCACGTGATAGTCGACACGGTCGGACGTGAGGCGATGCCTCGCCTCTGGGACAGCGCGTCGATGTCAGGGATGGTGCCGGCACTGGGTGCGGCGCAGAGTGCACCGGGGCCGTGTCAAAGCAACCGCACCTGGGTATGTGGCACGAGCTCAGCGCCGGTGCGACTGCAGGCGCGGATTGCACCCGGTCAAGCGCAGTACTCGACGTATGCGAGTCGAATGCGTGCGGGCACATCGACGTTGATGCAGCCGATTCAGCGGAGTGCGCGTGATCCAGAAACGTTGCTTGGATCTCGAACTTCGCGACACGTTTACTATGCGGAAGACGAGGACGATGAAGACGATGAGGACGACGCCGAGGAGCCAGACGAGGACGACTTGGATGATGATGACGACGAATACAATGATGCAGGGTCGGACGACGAGGAGTACGGCGTGCAGCACCGGCCTAAGCGGAGACGCGGAGAGACACGGTCGAGAAGCCCTGTCGATCCTGAGGCCGAGGCGGAGCTTCTCCCGCCGGGGCAGCAGCTGGGCAAGCCCGTGCCGAGCCATCGTCTCGTTGTGCGCCCGGCCAAGCGCACGCCCCATACCTATTTCACCGAGCGGCAGCTCGAGCAGCAGGGAGAAAGCACCGAGGTGCTCGTTCCTATCCGCATCGAATTTCATACCGAGACACATCGCGTCAAGGACGTGTTTCTGTGGAATCTGCACGAGCAGCTCATCTCACCATACCAGTTTGCCCACATCTTTTTGCAAGATCTCGAGCTCCCGATGCAGCCATATGCCACGCAGATCGAGAGTCTTATCATTCAGCAGCTGTCGGACGCTATGAGTGCGCTGGACAGCGAGGGCGACGGCCACGAGCGCCTCATTCACCTCAAGACGGTGGCACGCGATCGCGAGCGCAAGCGCCTCGAGAACGAGGCCGAGCAGCGGCGCCGCGCAGCACAGTCCATGGTACTTGACAGTGCGTCGACGATGCCCCGCAAGCGGGGCCGCCCACGCAAGTATCCTCTGCCAGAGCCGCCGGCCGAGGCGTTGGAGGCGCCGCCGGCGCCCATACCGCCAGAGCCCATCTATGTGCCGCCGTCCGAAGCGGACGAGGCCAAAGCAACTGATAAGACGCGGATTCACGACACACTGGCCAAGGTCGATGCGGAAGATGACTTGCGCGTGATGGTGGAATACGAGGTGCAAGTGGCTCGGTACATGCTGCGTGACCGTTTGGAATGGGATCTATGCTCCACACTGACCCCGGAAAAGTTTGCCCAGACGCTGGTGCGTGACTTGGGCCTGCCGCTGGAGGGTGGCATGCTCATTTCGCATGCGCTGCATGAGCAGCTGCTGCATCACCGCCGCGCGGCCATGGAGTTGGGGCTGTTTGGCACGGGCAAAATGTACAAGTGCACGATGGACGAGCTGCTGCAGATTGAGGAGGCGGAAGCTGCGGGTCCTCCGCAGGAAGCAGACGAATGGAGTGAGGATGCTGTCGTGGCGATTTCGATGCGCGATGATCAGGCGCCGCCGCATACGCGGAGCCGGCGTATGGCAGCGGCTGCCGTGCATGCCTCGACGCTGGCCTCGTCGGCGGGTACGGGCACGTTGCCTTTTCTGGTGCCTGACACCACTTTGCCGCTGCCTGTGCGGCGCAGACAGGCGCTAGCTACGCTACATGATCTGCTTGCGATGGGGCCGCGTCCGCTAGAGGGTGCGTGGCGCGACTATGCGGACAGTCTGGACTTTGGGCCCGTGCTCGAGTACCTGAGCGAGGCGGAGGTGGAGAAGATGGAGGAAGTGGATCTGCGGGCCACGCGACGCAACCGCCGCGACGCGCAACGCCTCGGCCGCGGACGACGATAGTGGAGGTGTATAATCACGTGAATTGTAGTTCTCATGCTGCACGTGCGGGTTGGAAGGGCTTGTTGGAAGCGGTCGTAGCGGACAGAGCGTTTCTCTATCCATACTTGTTCAGCATGGCTGTCGGCAAGAACAAGAAGCTCTCGAAGGGTAAGGGCAATAGGAAGCGCGCTGTCGACCCCTTCACGCGTAAGGAGTGGTACGACATCAAGGCGCCTGTCTTCTTCGAGAACCGTAATGTCGGCAAGACGATTGTGAACCGCTCGCAGGGTCTGAGTATGTACCGCGTGGAATGACTGACGCTTTGCAGAGAACTCGGCAGACGCTCTTCGTGGCCGTATCCTTGAGCAGTCGCTGGCTGACCTCAACAAGGATGACGAGCAGGCCTTCCGCAAGTTTAAGCTGCGTGTGGATGAGGTGCAGGGCCGCAACTGTCTGACCAACTTTTACGGTATGGACTTTACGCAAGACAAGGTCCGCTCGCTTGTGCGCAAGTGGCAGTCGCTGATTGAGGCGCACCAGGACATCAAGACGACGGATGGATACCTGCTCCGTGTGTTTGCCATTGGTTTCACGCGCCGCCGTGCCAACCAGGTGAAGAAGACGACCTACGCCAAGTCGTCGCAGATCCGTGCCATCCGCAAGAAGATGTTTGAGGTGATGCAGCGTGAGTCGTCGTCGTGCGACCTGCGCGAGTTTGTGGCCAAGCTCATTCCCGAGGTCATGGGCCGCGAGATTGAGAAGAGCACGCAGGGCATCTACCCGCTCAAGGACGTGTACATCCGCAAGGTCAAGGTGCTCAAGCGCCCCAAGTTTGACACCAACAAGCTCTTTGAGCTGCACGGCGGTGCGTCGGTGGTGGGTGCTGAGGACGTCGGCACCAAGATCAAGAGCGGTGAATTTAAGGAGCCTGTGCCCCAGGCCTCGGTCTAAAAAGAGTCCTTGACTCGATGTGGTATAGCAGCCACCCTCCATAGGCTGTGAGGCGTTGCCTTGCACGTATAACATATTTGACGAACGCGTGGAGGCTTTTTGTCTCGTAGCTACGATGGCCCGCGGCGCCCAGAAGCGTGTGTCGCATGCAAATGCGCGGGCGGTCGCCACGCTGCAGTATGGCTTTGTTGTTGCGAATACGGCGTTCGTGTGCGGTACATGGCTGTGGCCGCCACGCGCGTGGTGGTGGACGTGGGCGATGTATGGCGTGACGGAGCTCGTGGCGGTGGGTCTGGCGTGGCAGCTGCTGGGCATGGCACGCGCAGGCGACGATCTGGCGCAGGCGGGCATGACAGCCTACATGTTTGACGTCGTGTACCTGACGTGGTTCGTGCATGTCGGCACGGCTCTGGTGTCTGCACGCCTGTGGTGGACGTATGCGGTCATTCCTGCCTACCTCCTGTACCTGGCCTACAAGAATGTGCTGCCGTACGTGTGGCCCCAGGCGCCGGCGCGCCAGCGACGCACTACCCGGAGGTAGATGGCTGCTGCGAGCCTGGTGCCTGCTTCTTCTTGCGCTGCATGGCGAGGCGATTCGCCAGCTGCAAGAGCTCGAGCTGCCCGGCCGTGAGCTTGACGGTGCCCTGTCCACCAGCCTGCTGCTTCTTGAGGAGGGCAATGAGGCCGGCTGCCTCCGGATGAGCGGCGAGGGCCGAGAGAGCCGAGAGGGGATCGCTCTTGTCCTTGGGTATATGTGCCTCGCGCGGCGTGTCAGGCACGGGAATGCGAGGGACTTTGGGGGGCTCGAGGCGCTGGTCATACGCGCTCGGCGACTTGGCGGGTGGTGCTGGTGGCGGCGTCGGGGCCTTGGCCTTGCGCATTTTGGCCTTGAGATGCGTCACCAGGTACGACTGGAGCACCTGGAGTGCCTGTTGGGCGCCGAGTCCTTCGATGTGCCGTAGCTGGTCCTGCGATAGATGACCAAACACGCTCGGACTGAGGTAGAGCTTGCCCTGATGGTGCGCAATCGGCGGTGTTTCGAGAAGCGACTCCAGCGAGCCGGGGGCTTTGGGCGCCGCTGTCGCATCCGTCGGAGGCACGCCGACCACGAGGGGAATGCGGGGCATGGGGGACGCTGGTGGGGTGACGGGCGGCGCGGGCGCTGCTGGGGTCGCGGGGGCCGCTGGCTTGGTATCGGTGCGTGTGGGCGCAGAGGAGGGAGGGGTATCAGTCGCAGGCGGCTCGGCCTGCGGCGGCTGTGCCTTGGCCAGGTCGCTGGTGGCGAGGGTGTAAAAGATGCCCTTGCCTGGCTCGTCGCTGCGGCGAGGCACCTTGCAGAACTCGCGGCTCGTGCCGATGGTGTGGCGGATCGAGCTCTGCCAGTCGCGGCCTGTCTTGCGTCCGTTTTGGCTGAACCACGGATACGTATTCTGCAGCCATTCGTACACTTCCTGTAGCGTGAGTTTGTGGCCCTTTTTCGCACAGGATTCGGACGACAGCGCATTGGTGATGAGCTGCACGTTCGATAGGTCGGGCTTTTGGAAGGGCAGCGGCGTGTCAGGCGCTTCTTCCTTGATGCGCTTCGACACGTCATCGTCTTCCGCCTCGTGCGGGCGCTTGGGCAGCTGGGCCCGTGGCTTGAGCACCAACTTGGGTGGCTTGGCGGGCGGACTCGCGTCGGAGAGGTCCGACGAGAGCGGCGCGCCGTCTTCCTCTACGCCCTCCTCCTCCTCCTCTTCTTCTTCGTCCATCGAGGAAGGCGGGGGAGGAAGCACAAAGTAGAATACACGCTCGGCAATTTGGATCTTGATCCGTGGGCCGAGGGGCACGACGCCATTCATACCGACCCACACATCGTCCACAAAGGCGCCATTGCGGCCAAGCACTTCGAGCATGAACTGGCCCTCCAGTTTAGGCGCGTCGGCGGGCGTCGGCGCGACGGAGCCACGCAGGACCTGCGCCGAGTAAAAGATGCGCGCATGCATCCGAGATATCGACTTGAGCGGGCCGAGATCCACGTCGACGTCGCGCGGCACGCTCCACGACGTGCCGACGGGCGAAGGCGGTGGTACCTGTGGTCTCCGGCCGATCGTGACGGGCAGCGTCTGGATATAGTACGAAAAGCCGGGGAACTCGAGCTTGGCGTACGCGCGAATCGGCCCGTCCTGCAGGGGCGGTGTCGGCGCTGTTGAGGGTGGAGCCGATGCTGGCGCTGGCGTGGATCCCGCCTCGGTCCATGACGCGGAGCGTGACATGGGCACGGACGATGACGAGGCATGCACACGTTGCTGCACCGACATGGCCTGGTGGCCGACGACGAGGCGTCCCTGGTGGGTCTGGGACGAGGGCCGCGTGGGTGTTGGGGAATTATGTCACTACGGACCTTTGCTGCTTTTTGCGCTTGTGGTACTTTCGCTGGCGAATCTTGTCGATGCGCGACTGAAGTACGCTGACGCCGGCGCGCGGATGCCATGACTGCTTGATGAGCCACTCGAGGCGCTGGCTCATGAGTCGGCGTGCGATCTCGCGGTTCTGCTGGCGGCTGCGGGTGTGCTGGCAGGTGATGCGTGTGTTGGTAGGTATATGCACAAGCTCGACGTTCGTAGACAGCTTGTTGATGGCCTGGCCGCCGGGCCCGGAGCCGCGAATGAAGCGCTCTTGCAAGTCGCGCTCGTCGAGGATGATCGGCCGTTTCTTCGAGCCGTCGGTAGCAAACGCGTAGTGGCCCGCCGAGAACCATGCCGGGACGGTCCCCGCGGGCAGAGAGGGCGCGGCTGTCTCTGAGCGCGTCGTAGTGGGCGTCTCTGGCACATCGAGTCGTAGGGCGCTGCGTGAGTCGCGGGTACTTACAAGCCTGCCTCGTCTTCGAGCCATCGGATCGTATCGTCCAGCCCATCGTCGAACGAGGCCCACTCATATCGATCCAGGCACTCGCCCGCTGCATCTTCGCGCTGGTGCTCGATGCGATGCACCTCGTACCACGGCACGCCATGCTCGGCGTGCCAAGCCAGCTCAGGCTGCGTCCACGTCACACGCACCGGGAACTGCGCCTCAAACGTAAACTCCGGCAGCGCCGATGGAAAGAGGCTGGGATACCGTTGCGTGGCGCGCTGCATCGAGATCGGCGGATCCACGAGTTGGAGCGCCGTGAGCGGGAACGACGAGGCGTAGGCCTCGGCTAGGACGCACGCCGCGCCACGCGCAATGAGAGCTGGGGGGAACGGCGGCGGCGGACCGCCCTGTGGCGGCTTGGCCAGCGTCGCAGACATCTCGCGCTCCATGGCCGCGAGCACAGACGTGCCTGGCGGCACCTCCGGCGCCAGGTCCAGCAGCATCACGGAAAAGCCTCGGGTGGCGAGAGGCTCGAGCCACGGCTTGTACAGCTCGTGAGCCGGGGGCGTGCCGGACCACGCCGGCGCAGCCACGAACAAGAGCGGCGTCGGTACTTCGCGCACGCAGTCGGCCGCCGCCGCGCGGTACGACAGCGTCGAGAGGCGCCGAAGGCTCGGAAGCCACGCGGCACGCCTCATGGTTGTGGAGACGCAACATGATGGAGGCGGACAGGCGGCATGGCATCTACTGCTTTGGCGTGCTGAGGGCGGCCCTGGGCCTGTGTGCGATGCCGGGCGATGATGAGCTGCCGGGCGAGTGCGTACGGCTGTTTGTGTCGTGGCACTTGGTCACGGACGGCGCGCGTCGATTGCGTGGGTGTATCGGGACGTTTGAGCCGCAGCCGCTCGCTCAGGGCCTGCGTGCCTACGCGATCCGGTCGGCGTGCCATGACAGGCGCTTTCCGCCGATCTGCGCGGCTGAGCTGGAGCGCCTGGAGTGCACGGTGAGCCTCCTGACGCCCATGGAGGTGTGTGCAGACTGGCTGGACTGGGATCTGGGCGTGCATGGCGTGTACGTCTGCCTGGAGGGCGGAGCGAGCGCCACGTTCCTGCCAGAGATTGCACCGGCGCAGGGCTGGACGAAGGCCGAGACGATCGAGCGTGTGATCCGCAAGGCTGGGTGGACGGCGCCCATCACAGACACCTTGCTGCGGCACGCCACGCTCCAGCGGTACACGTCTACGCAAGCCACGGTGACGTACGATGAATACATGCTATACACTAGGTAGGCGCTGCGTAGCCGAACAGGTGATGGATCGAGGGTCGTGACGGCAGCGTTCGCTCCTCGGGCGCCGCGTCGGGCTCGGGAAAGAGGCTCGTGTCCGAGCGGGGAAGGCCGGGCGACGGCGCTGTGGGTGACGCGTGCGTGGGTTGTAAGATGGAAAAGAGCTCATTCTCGCGCTTCGGGGGACCGTACGACTGGAATGGGTCGGGCATGTGGGCCATGAGCGACTCGAGCACTGGGTCTTGGACGGCTTTGGACGAGAGTCGATCGGCCATATCGACCTGGGCGCGGACGAGAAGCAGGACGTTTTGTGCGACGAGGTCCCAGGTATGCTCCTCGTTCTGCAGCACGTCCATATAGTGCTGCGCCTTGGTATCTTCCATCTCATTCACCTTGTCCTGCAACTCGGTGAGCATCGTGCGAAAGCTCTGCAGATCGCGAGTTTTCCGAGAGCCGCTCTTATGGTACTGCGCTTCGATGCTTTTCAGCACACGCTTGTGCTCTTCCATCGTCACCTCGTGCGACTGCTGCCGCTCCTGGACCGACTGGCGGTACGCGTCCAAGTGGCTCAGGAGCGGGATCGAACACTCTTTCCAAATCGTGTCGCATAGAATCTGCTCATAGTTCGACTTGAGGTAATGCAGACCACCGGCTGCCTGCAGAGAGGCGCCGGACGCGTGCGCGCCCTTGAGCGTCGAGCAGTCCTGCAACGCAGCGGCCAGGTCCGCCGACGCCTGGGACATGTGCGACATGGCCGCCGTGTACGCCTTGGTGGTGTCGAGCAGGCGCTTATAGGACTCCAGCGATGCACTGACATCCGCTCGGCGAATATACAAGGGCGGCCGCGTGCCTGACGTGCACACCGACGGGGCATACACGTCCGACGACGAGCCCGCCACCACCGAGTCCATCGTGGCCAGGCAAAGGTGGAGTGGCGGTGGTCGACGCCCACGTGGGTTTCCACGCCCCCGGGGCTCGCTGTGCCCGAGGCGTGGGGCGCGAGTGTTTTTTTGACCCACACGGCATGGTACGTGTGCTGCGCGCTGATACCTGGGCAGGCGGATTCAGAAATCAAGGAAGCATTTTCGTTGTTTGACAAGAAGGGATCGGGCACGATTCTGAGTGAGAATCTCGGTGACCTGCTGCGTGCGCTGGGCCAGAACCCGACGCAGGCCGAGGTGGCGAGCCTCGCGTCGAGCGCTCCCGCGGAGAGTACGTGTGTGGTGCTAATGCGGCAGTCGATTTCCCTACCTTCACGAACATTTTGAACCGGCCCAACGGATTCAAGCCGGCAGGCACGCCGGAGGAGTTTATCCGTGGGTTCCAGGTGTTTGACAAGGACGGCACAGGCCACATCGGCGTGGGCGAGCTGCGCTACGTCCTCACGAGCCTGGGCGAGAAGCTCTCGGACGAAGAAGTCGATGAGCTGCTCAAAGGCGTTACGGTCGGAGAGTACGTGCCGCGCGCTCACACACAGGGATGGCAACATCAACTACGAGGCCTTTGTGCGCCAAATTCTCTCGCAGTAACGTAGCGACTACACATGCGACGATGGAGCAAAAGTATGCATTTTGGGGTGTATAGGAGAGGGCATGCCTCTCTATCTACATGGCAGCCTGGACTGCTCATGCCGAGCGGCCGCGCATCTAGTCACTGTTACGAGCTGGTCTGTTAGAGAAGGCGTCATACGTACTGTACACGAGCTGGCCGTTGTGGTGGATCACGGGCTTGATCTGGCCCTCGCGCTCAAAGTGGCGGATCGCCAGGCGAGCCAGCGAGCCGTTGATCTTCAAGCGGTCGATGAGCACACTGGGCGTGATCATCTTGAACGTGGGCACTTCCTTGATCACACGCTCGTACAGCACCTTGTCGAGGTACACGGCGTTCTGGGCCTTGTCCTTGACCTTGCCCTTGGACCACTTCTTCTTCTTGCCCGTCTTGGAGGCCGCAGCCGCGATGGCAGACTTCTTAGGAGGCATCCTGTCTACGACGTCGTTGAGACGAAAGGCGCAGGCCGCGGCCACCGCGCTTCGTACTGCGCAAAACTAGGTCTTGGGAAATATACACGTGATGCCTCGGCCGAACTATAGAACGAGGCGGTAGCCAGCGCCCCAGACGTAGGCGGCGAACAGCAGCAGACTAAACACGCAGGCCGTGAGGTCCAAGCGCACAATCGCCAGGAACCACAGGGTACCGACCGCCGGTGCACGTGCCATGGCGCGCTGGAACGAAGCCTGCGTGGGTGTGAGTCCTGCGACGCCCCGCGCCTCGCACGTACCTGATTCACCAGATAGGCCATGTAGCATCCTGCCACGGTGCCTAGCACAAACATAACGGCCTGTGTGAGCCAGCGTCGCTTTTCTCGTAGGTCTGGCGCGTCAATGATATGCACACGTACTCCATGCGATCAGTAGGATGAGAGCTAGGGGTGGTCAGTCGACAATACACGTACGGGGTATACGGGATAGGAGGGTGCGAATCTCGTCCAGCACCGTCGTTTCATGGTTGTATTGCTTCTGAACGAGAAGATTCAGCAGCTCAAAAGCGAAAACGAAGGGGATACTCCACGACACGAGATCGAGGACAAAGGCCACCGAGTCAGGGAGTTTCGCGTCCTCCACCTCCTCGTACAGCCACTGCGCCGTGTCCTCCTCGAGCATGGGGCCCTCGTCTTCTTCGTCCGCATCGTGCCACGCCGGAGCGTCGTCCCCCTCGGTTGTGAGCTGGGCACCTCTTCGCCGCAGCATGTCCTCTTTTACGCGGAGCAAAGAGACACTATTTTCATCGACTTCCTCGATCACGGCCATGTTGTCGACGACGGAAGCCGTAGCCGTGCGTGCCTGCGTCGTCCTGATGCCTGGGCCCACTGGGACAAGCCCCGCCGTTCTGGCGGTGGCAGCACCTCCACATATTCGGCCGAGATGGAGCCCGGAGATGGCCGGAGCCAGCGTGCCCGCAGCCAGCGCCCGATCGAGCGAGTTGTCTTTCCAACGACAGTGTACTGATCGACCATGGCTTCGAAGGCAGCTGCCGTGAACTTCCACAAGATCCTGTCGTCGGGAATCGGTAAGGAGACGGGCGCTCAGCTCGCTGCTTTCCGTAAGCGCAGCGAGGAGGCTCGTCGCGCCCTGAACCAGCTCAAGGCGCAGCCTGTGACGGTGGACTTTGCAGCCTACAAGGGTGTGCTCAAGGTACGTGGATCGCCGTGCGCGTGGCGCGACCGGCCGACGGTGTGCGCCTGCGCATGATGCCTGCGAAGCGTCGCTAACACTTTCCAGAACCAGGCTGTGGTTGCGCAGGCGGAAAAGATTGTGAACGAGTTCAAGCCCGTGACCTACGATGTGAGCGCGCAGGTCAAGGCGATTGAGTCGTTCGAGTCTGTGGCGGTATGTATGCCGTGGCTAACGTGTGCAGGTGAAGCAGGCGCAGGAGAGCTCTGCGAAGCTCGAGGCTGAGCTCAAGGACCTGAAGGAGACGCTGAGCAACATTGAGGGTGCTCGTCCATTCGACCAGCTCTCTGTCACCGACGTGATTGCCGCCCGCCCCGAGATTGGCAAGACGGTCGACGAGATGGTCAAGAAGGGCAAGTGGACCGTCCCTGGCTACCACGAGAAGTTTGGCAACCTGGCCGTTATGTAAACGAGTACCCATGCGAGTTTCCACGGGTTATATAGACAGCAACCTGGTCGCATCCATGCTCCTGGCCGGCGCGGCCGCTGTCGTCGCCGCCGTGCTGCGTGCGAGGACGGCGCGGGCTGTGAGCTCGTGTCACGTGATGCGTGTGGCCAGGGCTCGTCCCGCCGAGCTGGAGGGCCCAGCGCCGGTCCCTGGCGCCCACCGAAGCTACGACGCATTTCTGCGACCATGTGCGGCCTGTTTCAGGATCCGTTTGGTGGGGCGAATTGTGCGGTGGATGATGCGTCATACGACTGTCCGATCCCGGAGGGTATCAATCTGGGCCGGCGAACGTCCGTGTCGGCGGAAAGTATGACGTCGACGCAGGTCCAGCCACAGGATGTGGCCTGTTTCCCCAAAACAGAGAGCCAAAAGGCCCGCTTGCTCGCCGCGCTGCGTATGAATGTGCTGTTCCAGCAAATGGAGCCAGAGATTGGGTCGACGCTGGTGCAGGCGATGTGTGAGAAGCATGTCCCCAAGGGGGGCATCGTGATCAAGCAGGGCGACGACGGCGAGTATTGCTACGTGACAGAGAGCGGCACGCTCGATGTGTACGTGCAGCCGCCCGGCACGCCTGCTGACGTTGCGCTGGCGGCACCGAATGACCGGCTGGGCACCAAGGTGCTGACATACGGCCCCGGCGCGGCGTTCGGCGAGTTGGCTCTGATGTATATGCAGCCACGCGCCGCGTCGGTCGTGGCCACGTCCGACTGTGTGCTGTGGGCCCTGGACCGTGTCACCTTCCGCTCCGTTCTTGCGCATGCCGATATCCAGCACCGCCTGATGCTGGGTGCGTTCATGCGCCAGGTGCCGTTGTTGCAGCATCTCCGTGAAGACGAGCGGGCTCGTGTATCCGATGCGATTCATTTGGTGGACTACCGCGCGGGCGAGGTGGTCCTGCGGGAGGGCGACATTGGCACGCAATTCTTCATGGTCGTGTACGGCCTTGCGAAAGTGACCAAGGCGGACGACAAGGAGCATCCCGTCACGCTGCTGCAGCGTGGCGACTACTTTGGTGAGCTGGCGCTGCTCCGCCGAGCGCCGCGCGCGGCCACCGTCACTGCCAGTGAGCGCACGCCTGACGGCGTGCTGCGTGTGGCCGTGCTAGAGGAAGATGCGTTCACGCGGCTTTTGGGTCCTCTATCCGACATCATGAACCGACATGCCGAGACACACTATGGCGCTACGCCGGCGGGGGCGTCGACGACGGCCGTGCCCGCGAACCATACATCGTCACCGCGATCCACGTCCCACGACGGAGGAGCGGGGCTGTAGGCTGTAGATAGCAAGCTGTGTGCGTTGTTCGGCGTCGTCCAGCGGCGCCGGGCTGGAAAACAGCGGATCGATGCCCGCCCCGGACTTGGGGAAGGCGATCACGTCGCGAATCGAGGACGTGTCGCACACGATCGCCATGAATCGATCAAAGCCGAGCGCCAGGCCAGCGTGGGGCGGCGCGCCGCTGGCCAGGGCCCGCAGCAAGTGGTCAAACCGCGCCGTTTCGTGCGGGGTCAGGGCCAGGACCTGCTCGAGCATGGTGCGCTGCAAATGCGCGTCGTGAATACGCACGCTTCCGCCGCCGATCTCCGCACCATTGAGCACGAGATCATAATGCTGACCGTGAATCGTCGACAGCAAAGCATCGCGCTCGGTCGGGTCCTCACAGGCCAGCGCCTGGTACAGCCGCGGTACATCGTCGGCCAGCGGCGCCGTGAACGGGTGGTGCGAGGCACTCCAGCGGCCATGCGCCATCTCAGCCTTGTCATCATCCGCGCGCGTAAAAAGCGGGAACTGCGTCACCCACAGAACCTGTGGCTCGGCACAAGTCAGCGGAAGCGCCTCTGCCCACCGCAAACGCAGATCGCCCATCGGTGTGCTGCCGCCCTGGATCGGCAGGGCACGCCGTGCCACGTACACGTCGCATGTATCTTCGCGCGGAAACGGAGGCGCCTCGCGGAATGCATTCGCCCGCTCCATCACGCCGTGCAGTACCGCGCCCAGTGCCTCGGCACAGCCCCAGTGATGCTGCCAGCCTCGCACGTGGTGCGACTTGGTCCACAGGCGCTCGGCGAGTGCTTGGGGCGCGCTGCGACGCGCCTTGAAATGCTCGATGGGCAAGCGTCCCGTGCCGCTCTTGTCCTGCAGCAGGGCCTCTTTTTGCCGGGCAGAGAGCTGGCACGCGGAATAGTGGGGCACCACCAGCACATCCAGTGCCTCTGAGGCGCCCTTGGGCAGCAGATTCTCGATCTGCAGTCCAAAGCGGGTATCTGGCTTATCGGAGCCGTACACCGACATGACGTGTTCGTACGACAGGACGGGGAATGGCGTCGGCAGCGTCGTTGTCGCCGACGACGCATCCCACATGGCACGCACGAGGCCTTCTGTGACCCGCCGCACCTCTGTGCCGCCGAGCGGCCAGGCCGGCTCGTCGCCGCGGCCCGACACAAAGCTCATCTCCATATCAATCTGGGTGAATTCCGGCTGCCGGTCCTTTCGTCCATCCTCGTCGCGGAAGCACTTGGCAAACTGATAGTAGCGGTCCGTGACGCCCGACACCATCAGCAGCTGCTTGGGCTGCTGTGGCGACTGCTGCAGCGCATAAAACTGGGGCTGTGTACCGCGCGTCGGCACCAGGAATTCCCGGGCGCCTTCCGGCGTCGAGCGCAGTAAAATGGGCGTCTCGACTTCCGTGAAATCGCACTCATGCAAGAAGCACCGCGCAGCATGCATGAGACGGCTCCGCTCGCGGATGTGCGAGGCCAGGGCTGGTCGGCGGAGATCGAGGTAGCGGTGCTTCGCTCGGAGGGCCTCGTTCGGCAGCGAGGCGGCATCATGGCACTGCGTGGGGTAGAACGGCAGCTTCGGTGCAGCGGCGTTCAGCAGTTCCCATGCATCAACACGCACCTCGATGGCGCCCGTGCGCATGGCTTCGTTGACCGCGCCATGCGAGCGTCCCTGGACGGAGCCGTGTACACACACGACACTTTCCACAGGCACGTTGGACATGGCGTCTACGAGCTCAGGGTCAGTCACGACGAGCTGGACGGTGCCCGATACGTCTTGCAAAGGAATGAATGCCAGCTTTCGAGAGATCTTACGCGGTGCAAGCATCCAGCCCGCCAGCACGACGCGGTGATCTGCATGCTCAGGACGAAGCCGGCCACATGCATGCGTCGGCGCCTGCGTCGGCCAGCGCGCTGTACTTAACGCTGCATGAGGCGATACGAGCGATGAGGTGTATCGCGGCGATGGCCCTCGAGCTCGCCGCGAGACGACACGCCACAGCCCATGCCACCCAGCCAGTCGCCTCATAGCGCAACGGCCACCGACCAGCACAGGCCAAGACTCTATGTAATATGTCACGTGATATGAGACGCGTCTTTGTGATTGCGTAATAGGGCAGCTGGCGACCCTCGTGTCCCGAGCCGCACAACACGTCACTCGTGTCTAGGCAGATTGCCACCATGAGCATGACCAACGCTGTGCAAGACGTGTCCAACAAAGCCCTCGGTACCGAGAAGGGCGTGGAGAACAAGGTGCCCCATGAAGTGACTGATGCGGTCAAGCAGGGGGCTAGTGAGGTGACGAGCTCGGAGAAGGAGAAGCCGTCCACGGAGCAGGAACACCCGAACAACGTGACCAGCCCCGTGGCCAGTGACGCCAAGGCCGCTGCGCAGGAAACCGCGCCCGCTGCTGCGCAAAGCACCCAAGAGCCTGTGGTCGACGCGGGTGAGCGTGTGACGGAGCACACGACGGTGTACACCGAGGCCACGCCTCAGGTCCTCGAGTCCGAGAACCACCACGTCCTGACGGAGTCGGTGCCTATCACGCACACGAGCATCCCTGACTACAACGAGCGTGCGACGGCTGCGCCTCCGATTGTGGGATCGGATCTCTACTCGATCCTCCGCGACTCGAGCCAGCAGCGCTCGATGGACTACACCAAGACGCAGACAGGCGCTCCTGTGGCGTCCGGTGCGGTGGCGAGTGGCGTGCCCTCTTACCTCCAAAATTCGTCTCAGGCCCCAGCTTCGTCGACGACGGCCGCTGAGCAGGCTCCAACGAGCCTCGAGCAGTTTGCGCCCACGGATGAGCAGGCCTGGTCGGTGCGTGGTCCTGCTTCGACGGTCCAGTCGCGTGGTCCCGCTGACCTGGCGAAGAGCACGGACGCCAAGACGGCTGGTGCTGCTGCTGGCGCGGGCACCGGCGGTGTTGCCAGCCAGGTCGGCCAGTCCGGCGAGGCTGTCCAGGGCGCGCAGAACAAGCTCGGCGAGTCGGCCAAGGACGTGGGTGGCAAGCCTGGCGACGCTCTCGAAGGCGCCAAGGACAAGGTGGGCGACGTGAGCAAGAAGCCTGGTGACGTGGCCCAGCAGGCAGAGAGCAAGGCTGGTGATGTCAAGAAGCAGGGCACGGACGCTGTCGACCAGGCCAAGAAGGCTGGCAAGACCCAGAAGAAGGGCCTGCTCCAAAAAATCAAGAAGGCGCTCAAAATCGGCAAGGACTACAAGTAATCGTCTGTGAATATGAAAATGCGCGTGTCCAAGTCAGGTGCAGCGTATGGTGCGACCTTCGTAAAAAGTGCCATCGGTATCATCCATCTGTGTTTTGGCCTTTGGTGTATCCTCTAATTTCCCATTGTGCAGATAGCCTTTACTTGTGAGTGCTTTTGGTCAGCTACATGCCAGGGTAGGCACAGGCACGTGAGCTGCCGTGGGGGGCTTGGCGGGCGAGTGGGCACTGGGGTTTCCTGGTCGCCATGTATTACGGTGATGACGACTTCGACCGCTCTTATGACAACCTGTCGCATGGTGCGCGCATTGCCATCGGTGTTTGTGTGTCTATCGGTGGTGTGATTTTGCTGGTCGCCATTGGTTATTTCATCAGCCAGTACCGCAGCCGGCCCTTTCTTCCTCGATTCAGACCGGGCTTCAGTACCGGCTACTATGGTGGCGCGCAGCCTTATCGGCCACAGGCGTATCCTATGGCGCCGCCGTCCCAGGGTGGGTATCCTGGTCCCGGCGCTCCGTGGCAACCGGGTGCGTACCCTCCCGCTGGCGGCCCCGTCCCGCAGTACGCCCCACCGGACCATCCGCCGCCCAGCCATCAGCCGGAGAAGAGCGGTGGTCCGTACGCTCCGCCTCCCGGTCCGCCGCCTGGCGAGGGGACGGGTCCTTAGCGAATGCCCTCTCGTCCAGCTCCTCTACACTGCCCGTCATTCTCTGCCTTCGTTATTCATTGCCGTAGTTCATTTGCATGCATTAATTTCGCCCATTTTTGTCGTCACGTGGAGGACGCCACGACGGACGCTTGCCCCCGGCACCACGGCATGCGGCAGTGTGGCGATGGCGAGCCGTGCGATGACGAATCGTCTTCGCATGGAGCGGGCATAGGTATACGTACGTACCTACGCGACTTACCAGGCAGCTGTAGGGATCCTTATTGTCATTGCGGCCATTGCCGTCTATTCCCTGTGGCGACTGCAGCGGCATCGACAGACCCTCCGCTTTACCAGGAGCGCCGACCGGATCTCTGCGCTGCGTGCAACGGGCGGCGCTCCGACGCGCCCACCGCCCTTTCCCTCCCACCGAATGCAGCCTAGGCCGAGTCCCTATGATACATACCCGCCGCCCCCTTCGCACGCCCCGCCTGAGCTGGACGAAGAGCCTCTGCCGAGGTATGAGCCGCCAGCGACGCCGCCCCCCCAATTTCATGAACGCGACGACACACTCACACCCCCGCCCAAAGCATACCAGGGAGCATCACAGTGATCACATAGAGGTATCTATACGGCTACGTTCTTAGTTGCTCGAGTTGCGACTGGACTTGTCGTTGGGCTTCAGCGTTCCGGCCTGCATCGTGCCTTGCTCGAGAAGCTTGACGATAGCCTCGTCTTCCTTTGTGGTGCCAAACACGGCATGGAGCTGCTGCTTCGACACCTGGCCCATAATGCCCTGCTGGCCCTGGCCGGAGGTCATGATCTGGAAAGTTTCGACGACGTCGGCGAGCGGGATGGTCTTGTCGCCGTTGCGCCACGACACGTACGCCTCGGGATTGACGATGACGATGTACTCGTCCGTCGACATGGGGTCGGGCTTGTAGATCACGCGGGTAATCTGGTGGTTGGACATGATGTGGCAAGAGTGGGGTGACCAGGGGCAGCTTTATATAGCCGCGAGGCGGCGTTTCCCCGCACACGTCACCGACATTTAGTCAGCACACCACCGCGCCCATCGCATCGCTCGGCGCGCGCGCGTCCACGTCCTCGCGCAGCGGCGACGCGCCGGCGTGGCACAGCACGGCAGCGCGCTCACGACGCCGAGCACGCCGTTCGGCATGGTGCGGCGTGGGTGCGGCGTGCGCCGGCGGTGCATGGTGCGGACCACATCACGTGATCACATCGACCAGGTCGGCGCACGTCGCTCGTCTGGGTACGCGGTGGCGACGATGGCAGAGCCGCAGCGAGCGGCGCTCTCTGATCTGGCGGAGCGGCATGCGAAGCGCAGTCGTGCCATCTTGCAGCATTTTCACGCACAGGCACCGGATCGCGCTGACTTGACGCGAGCGCACTTGGCGTCGAAGATCCAGTCGGAATACGAGCAGGCGCTCGTCCTTCCTGAGGTCCTTCAGGCGCGGCAGGGCCCAGCGCCCCCTATACCATCCAAGCCAACGGAGCTTTCAGGGATGCTGGACGAGATGGAGGTGCAGCGCGGCGTAGCGAAGCAGCAGGCACCGACATCAGCCGTGGCGATACGGCCCGCTGCGGCGGCCAAAGCGACGCCGGCGTCGGCGTCGCACTTGCAGACAGCGCTGATGCGGCCTGAAGAGGCTGTGCATGATACCGGGCGTTCGATGCTGAACAGTGCGTTGATCCGCAAGAAGGAGCTAGCGCAGCAGCAGGCCAAGCCGGCGTACCATGCGCCGTGGAGACTGATGCGTGTTGTGTCCGGCCATCTCGGCTGGGTGCGGTGCGTCGCTGTGGACCCGCACAATCGGTGGTTCGCGACGGGGGCGGGTGACCGGATGATCAAGATCTGGGACATGGCGTCGGGCGAGCTGAAGCTGTCGCTGACGGGCCACATTTCGCCTGTGCGTGGCCTGGCCGTCAGTCACCGGCATCCGTATCTGTTTTCGGCGGGCGAGGACAAGCTTGTCAAGTGCTGGGACCTGGAGACGAACAAGGTCGTGCGGCAGTACTATGGCCATCTTTCTGGCATCTATGCGCTGAGTCTGCACCCGACGCTCGACGTGCTGGTGACGGCGGGGCGGGATGCGTCGGCGCGTGTGTGGGACATGCGGACCAAGACGCAGATCCACGTGCTGGGTGGGCACCGTGGCACGGTGGCGAGCGTGGTGTGTCAGGAGAGTGATCCGCAGGTGCTGACGGGCAGCATGGACGCCACGATCAAGCTGTGGGACCTGGCGGCGGGGCGGTGTGTGACGACGCTGACGCACCACAAAAAGTCGGTCCGAGCCCTGGCGCTGCCTCCGCACGAGTTTACGTTTGCGTCCGGCTCGGCGGGTGGCCACAACATCAAGCGGTGGCGGTGTCCGGAGGGCACGCTGATGACGAACATGACGCACGAGGGCATTGTGAACACGCTGTCGTGCAATGCGGACGGCGTCTTGTTTTCGGGGGCGGACGATGGGTCGATGCAGCTGTTTGACTATGCGACGGGTGTGCCGTTCCAGTCGATGCGCGACACGGTGCAGCCCGGCTCGCTCGATGCCGAGGCGGGCGTGTTCTGCTCGGCGTTTGACCAGACAGGCACGCGCCTGATCACGGGCTGTGCGGACAAGAGTACGTATGCGACACTGACACGTCAGCGATCAAGATCTACCGCGAGACATGAGCGCGGCGAGCTGCTCGAGCGCGAGCGTCAGGCACGCGAGCTCGTCGGTGGTGTGCTCTCTGCCGTCGAGGGTGGTGCTCTCTGTCACGCCGGGGAAGGCCGTAGCGCCGTAGCCGAGCCAGCGGCCTGGTGCGACGCCCAGGCGCCGGGAGCAGGTCCGCTGCCCCAAGCTACGTGCATCGAGCCAGCCGTGCTCCCAGGCCGGCAGGCGTTCGTTGATGGCGTGTGCGGCGCGCAGCGTCGGTGCGAGGTCGCGGCCAGGCGCATCGAGGCGCGATGCCAGCGCTGCCTGCTCAGCCGCGAGGCGCCGCGCGCCCTGCGTGATCCGTTCGATCGCGTCGGAGAGCCGCTGGCGCCAGGCGGGCGCGAGGCGCACGTTTGCATCGCGTGCGGTCTTTTCGAGCGACGCCTGGTGCGCGGCGAGGGCCTGGGCGTCGTCGGTGAGCGAGAGGGGCAAGAAGAGCGACTGCGCGCTGCGGAGGACGAGGAGGCCGAAGACCTGGGCGGCGGTCTTGTGGCGGGCCAAGTCGGGGTCGCCGAAGCGGTGCATCCACGCGAAGGAGTCGTAGTTCGAGTGGTAGGCGTACACGGGGTCGGACGGCGCGCGGACGAAGCCGAGGTCCGACGACGCGATGCCGAGGTGCTGGAGGAACACGGTAAAGTCGCTGCCGGAGCCGAGGGGGCCGACGTGATCGAGCGTGACGTTCGGGAGCGCGTCGACGGCGTCGTGGAGGACGCGCTGGAGCGACGGAGACGCGCTCGCGCGGAGCTGCGAGCCACGCACGGCCGTGTCGAGATGGTGGTATATGGCGACGTGGTCGTGGAGGCAGGCCGCATCGTCCTCGCCGCACTCGGACGCTCCGACGTTGCCGTGCGCCTCGGCGCCCCAGCTCGCGAGCACGATCGTGCGCGCAGGCCGCCAGCCGCGCCGCAGGAGGTGGCCGAGGCCGCGGACGACGTCGTGCACGACAGCTGCGCTGGACGACGGATCTCCGGCGCCGAAGCCCCACGTATCGCGGCGGTGGCCGGCCATGATGCGCTGCGTGTCCACGTACCCGGGGATGACGGCGTACACGTTCCAGATATCGCGCGTCGGCCGCTCCATCTCGCTCGTCATGTGCGCCCTGTGCCGACTCGGGCCGGTCCAGTACGTCGTGTTGGGTATCGCGCCGCCAAAGTCGGGGCGGACGGCGCTCGCTTCGACGCCCACGCCCTCCATGTCGCGCAGGAGGCGCTGTGCATGCAGGTACGAGATCGGCAGGGACGGGATGCGCGGCAGCGAGATGGCCGCTTCGCGTGGAGCGCGCTCTACGCTACCGCGCTGCCGCGCCGCGCCGTCGTCCGCCGGATCAGTGTACAGCAGCACGCCGACGGCGCCCTGCGCCTGCGCCGCGCGGACGGCCCTGTCACGAAACACACCTCCATCACGAACCAGGGCCACCGCTCCAGCAACGCGCACGCCGAGCGCCTGGAGGCGGGCGAAGTCGGCGTGCGATCCGTGGCCGGCGTAGATGACGTGGGCGTGCGCGGTGCCGGAGGCCGAGTACGCGTGGAAGGCGGGGGCGCCGTGCGCGCTGGTCGGATCGTCGCGCACGACGTCTTCGGCGAGGTCGGCCTCCCACACCGTGGAGCCGTTCGCCGCGGTGAGCGAGAGCGATGCGTTGACGGGCCGATCGAGCCATACCGCGTAGGTATCGGCCCACACGCGTGGCTCGCCGTGCTGCGTCATGGAGGCGCGAGTCTGCTTGGATCCCGCGTCCCCGATCGGGTCGGTGGCGTTCGGTGGCACGCCGAGCAGGTCGGCCCATTCGGTGAGCACCTGGTGGGCGGACGCGGCGTGCTGGGCGTCTGAGGCGGTGTGCGCATGCGACGTGTACCGCTGCAGCGCAGCGCGCGCGCTCTCGGCGCTCGGTATGTCCAGGAACGCGGCTTCGGCCGCCCTCGCACGGTCGCGCCATGTCGAGACGCAGCTACGCACGTTCGTGCTGGCGCGCACGCGGCAGCGAGCATCATCGGCGATGGACGGCCCAAACGCGTGAAGCAGCGCCGTGTCGTTCGAGTCGTTGTGCGGCGCGTCGGCGCGGAGCCAGCGGGACCACACATAGAGCACCAGGACGACGAGGCCGAGATCCCATCGCGGCGGGCGCGACGAGGAGGCGGGGGCGGTGTGGCCTCGCGCGCACTTCGCCGGCCGCTTTTCGGGCGTGGCGCGCGCCGCCTCGCGCCGGAGACGCTGCTCCTGGCACAGATGCATGGCGGCCTGTCAGCCGCCGCCCCGCCACCGGCTCCTCGTGCCCCAGCAGACGATCATGTGATCTATGTGCCTACGGGCTCCTAGTTTTCGTCCATGGGCGGCGGCTGCTCGTGCGCCGGAGCGTCGGCGCGCGCCTGTGCGGCGCGCTGGCGCTCGGTGGGCCCGAGGTGGTCAAAGTACGACGCGAGGGCCTCGTCTTCGAGGATCGTGAGCTTTTGGCCGTCACGCAGCGCCGGCAAGGACGCATCGGCGTCGGCGCCCGGTCCGACGTACGCGACAGTGACGGAGGCGCGCTCGAGCTGCTTGGTCTGTGGCAGCGTCTCGCGCACGGCGCGGATGCCGTGGAGGATGAGCGCCTCGAGGTCGGCGTCGTGGAATGCGTCGAGATGGCTCTCGAGGTATGTCTTGGCACTCTGATTGCGCGCACCGAGACTCATCGCATAGTACTCGAAGCAGTTGCCCGTAGGATTGAATTCGTACAGATGCGGGCCCGTGTCGTCCATGCCGATCACCAGGAAGCCGACGCCGTACGGCCGCTTGCCGTACTGCATCGTGTTGAGCTGTGCGCGGTCAGCGAGCGATCCCATGAGCCGCGAGACAGGCAGTGGGCGCGTGTACATCAGCCGCGACGAGAGGGCGAGTTGGCGCATGTAGTGGCTGAGCACACGCGCATCGCTGGTGAGCCCGGCGAAGCCCATGCCGAGGTGGTGATCAATCTTGAGCACCTTGCGCTGGTACGACGCGAGCTCCGAAGGCGCACGTTTCAGCGCGACCAGCACGGCATGTGTCTTGGACCGCAGACCCACCACGGCGGAGCCCTGCTTCACGGCCTCCAATGCATATTCCACCTGGTGCAAACGCCCCTGTGGCGAGACTGCATGTGAGCGCGGCGTACGTACACACTGTATTATCGCTGTCGTAGGTGCTGCTCGTTAGTCTCGTCGTCGTCTACGCACTTGCGAAACTGCCGTTAGTCGTAGCGCCACATACCATGCCCCGTCGTCGTTGCCAAAGACCGGCGTGGCTGGGATCGCTGACGACGCGCATGAAAAATAATTGCATAGTTGCCCACCAGGGTCCTGGCCTCGGCGCTGGCGGCGGCGTCGCTTGGCGATGCCCGTCGATGCCGTGCAGGTGCTGTGTACGTGCGCGCTGGTGCTGTGCGTCACGGCCGTGCTGCTGCTGCGGCGTACGCGCGCAGTTCCAGAGGCGCCGTATGTGAGCAAGGGACCCCGCAAAGTCGTGCTGCTGGGCGTCGAAGACACGGGCAAAACCAACGTGTTTCTGCGCATGGTCATGGGCGTCGCACCCGATACGACCACGTCGCAGCGTGTGAATGCCGCGCGGCTGAGCCCCTCGGGCGCGTTCCCCCACGGCATCGAGTTGGTAGACACACCGGGCCATGCGCGCTTGCGTGCGCAGGCCATGGACGCGATGCGGGGCGCGGACGCCGTGGTGTTTTGCATCGACGCGAGCGTCGCGAGTCGAGGCGCGCATGAGCCAGCCCCGGGCATGTCGTCGGCGCTGGCGCGCCCGTCTCTGCACGAGGCACTGCAGCACAGTGTGGACTACCTGCACGACGTACTGCACACACTGGCGGCAGAGGTGCCGCCCCAGCCACTCTCGCTCTATATCCTGTTCACGCGTATGGACGCGTCGCCGCTCTTTTCTGACCGCGCGATGCTCGCGGATGACAAGCGGCAGCAGCAGCTGCTGGCGCGGTGCCGCCGTGGTCTTGAGACGGCGTTCATGTCGCGCCGCGAGACGCGCGGCTTGTCTCGTACAGATGCCAAGGGCCGTGTAGTCGTCGGGGAGATTGGCGACATTCGCGGCGACGCTTCGCTGCGGGAGCGCCTGTGGGGCCGCCTGCGCCAGGCGCTCGTGCCGCTGGGCCTGGTGCGTGCCGAGGCGCGGACGGCCGCCGAGCTGCATCCCACGCGCTGGGGGCACAGAGTGCGTGCGGGCGAGGGGCACCAGCGGTCGGCGGAATGGGCGCTCGATTATATGGTCGCGCGGCGCGGAGCTGGTGCGGAGGCGCCGTTCCAGTGCCTCGATCCGCGTCTCGTGCGGGGCGGATGCGCGGCGATGGGTCTTGGCTACGTCGATCGTCATGGATGGGATCCGACGCTCGCGGGAGAGGCGCACCTGCCGGACGTGCACGCTTGGCTCGCGCCGCGGCCGTAGTAGGACTGGCTGAGTGCGCCGTGCGCCGAGCCACGTGGCCATAGAAAAAAAGCCTGGTCGTCTTTTTCCTTTTTTCCCGCCGCCGACGACCATGCCGCTGGGACGCAAGCGTGCCGAGCCGGGGGGTGCGCCGACCCGGCAGACGGAGGTAGCGCGCGTGCCGGCGCCTGACTTCCCGGTCGGGGAGGGCACGCTGCCGCTGGACGACGACGAGGACGCTGAGCGCGAGCTGGACGCGCGGTCGGCTGGCAGCGGGGAGGACGCTGTGCCTGCGCTCGATGCGCGCTCGGCTGACAGTGAGGAGGAGGCCGAGGAGGTGAGCACCGAGTCAGGCTTCGACTCGGACGAGATTGATCACTGGGACGACGAGGTGAATGCGAAGTATGCGGATGCAGAGGCGGACGAGGATGTGGCGGAGGGTGACGCGGCGCTGGCGCGGATGGTGGCGCGGGCGCGTGTCAAGCCCGACGAGGGTGAGCGGCGCACGAACAAGCTGGGGATCGACACGGATGTGGCTGCGCGCTTCTTTGACGAGACGCGGAATGATGACGGCTCACAGCGTGGGCGCGTGGTGCGCTCGGATGCTACGGGCGAGCTCAAGACGGTGTATCCGCCGATTGAGCCGGAGTATGACAGTGATTCGAGTACGGAGGACGTGCCGAACCGCATAGGCCAGGTGCCGATGTCGTGGTACGACGACCTGCCGCATATTGGCTACGATATCAATGGGCGGCGTGTGCTGCGTCCAGCGCAGGGCGATGAGCTCGACAAGTTTCTCGAGAGCGTCGAGGGCGAGGGCGGTGATGCGTGGTTCTCGGCCCGAGATGAGCAGCGGGGAATGGATGTCAAGCTGACGGACGAGGAGCTCGATATGATCCGGCGGATGGAGCGTGCCGAGGTGCCGCTGGGCGACTATGACGTGTACGAGCCGGCGACGGACTGGTTCACGCAGCACGAGCGCACGATGCCGCTGACGGCGCGCCCTGAGCCGAAGAGCCGCTTTGTGCCGAGCAAATGGGAGCACAAGAAGGTGATGAAGATTGTGCGTGCGATCCGGCAAGGCCGGATTGTGCCGCATGCGCCCGGGCGCGAGAAGCCGCGCTTCTATGCGATATGGAGCGACGCCGACGAGGCGCGGGCTGATCACCCGATGCATATGCCGGCACCCAAGCTGCCGCTGCCGACGCATGTCGAGTCGTACAACCCACCGGAGGAGTACCTGCTGGGCGACGACGAGCGCGCCGAGTGGGAAGCCGCCGACCCTGAGGACCGCAAGCTGCCGTTCCTCCCCGCCAAGTATGCGTCGCTGCGCCATGTGCCGGGCTACGAGCACGCGCTGCAGGACCGCTTCCAACGGTGCCTCGACCTGTACCTCGCCCCTCGGGTCCGGCGGCAGCGTGTGGAGGTGGACAACCCCGAGGCGCTGCTGCCGGCGCTGCCAGCGCCGCGGGAGTTGCGGCCGTTTCCTACGCATACAGACGTGGTGTATGCGCATGCGCCGTGGCGCGTGCGCACTGCGAGTCTCGATCCCAGTGGCGCCTGGCTGCTGACGGGCGCGGACGATGGTCACGTGCGCTTGTGGGACGCGGCGCTGGGCCGCTGCGTCGCGAGCTGGGACGTGAATGCGGGCGTGGCGCAGAGCGATCGGAGCCCGGTGTACTGTGTGCAGTGGTGCCCGCAGCGCGCATGGGCGATCGCTGCGGCTGTCAGCGCAGGCCGCATCACGCTGCTGGCGCCGCCGCAGTGCGGCCGCACGCGGCACGAGGCCAGCGTCGCGCACCTCACGCCGCCGCACGCCGATGCGCCGGTGGACGGCCACGTGCAGTGGACGCGCCTGTCGGAGCGGGAGCGGGCGCGGGGCATGTGCGTGCGCCTGGACGTGCGGAGCACGCAGCGCGCCGCGCTCGTGCCGAAGTATGTGCGGTGGCACGCACGTGGCGACTACTTTGCGACCGTGTGCCCGGACGCGAGTGGCGAGGCCGTCTTGATTCATCAGATCAGCAAGCAGCGCTCGCAGGCGCCGTTCCGGCGCACGCGCAAGGCAGGCACGTCGGCGATGGCCGTGCAGTGCGTGTGCTTCCACCCGACGCGCCCGTGGCTGTTTGTCGCGACGCAGCGCTATGTGCGCATCTACGACCTCGTGCAACAGACCCTCGTCAAGACGCTGCAGCCCGGCGTGCGGTGGATCAGCTCCCTGGACGTCCACCCCAGCGGTGATCACGTGATTCTAGGCTCGTACGACCGGCGCGTGCAGTGGTTCGACCTGGACCTGGCCGAGCGGCCGTACAAGACACTGCGGTACCACACGCGGGCGGTGCGGGCCGTGGCGTTCCACCCGCACCTGCCGCTGTTCGCGAGTGCGGCCGACGACGGCACCGTGCACGTATACCATGCCACGGTGTACTCGGACCTGCTGCAGAATGCGCTGCTGGTGCCCCTCAAGATCCTGCGGGGCCACGCCGTGCAGCAAGCGCTGGGCGTGCTCAGCCTCGCATGGCACCCCACGCTCCCGTGGCTCGTGAGCGCCGGCGCCGATGGCGACGCGCGGTTATGGACGCCGTAGCCCATAGCTTACGCCCATGCCTCCAGCGCATCATGCCCCACATCGTCGACGTACCTGCGTCTGCGCCCCGACGGATCGTAGCGGCCCCATACGTGCGTCTGCAGCATCGCAGCTACGTGCTCCCCCAGCGCCAGCGACGACGTCAGGCCCGGACTCTCCACGCCGACCAAACTCACGAGCCAGCCACACGGGCCGCGCGGCCCCGCCTCGTTCGGGGCCGTTTGCCACGTGCGTTGAGTCTCGATGTGCCGGCTCGCATGCCACAGGAGGCCAAAGTCGAAAAAGGTACGCGCGTCCGGTCCGCCGAGCTTGGGCCGGATGCCCGCATAGTCTTCCTGCAGGCCGTCGCGCTGAATCCATGGCAGGTACGCCTGAATCGCCGCGTGCATGCTCTCGAGCCACGCCTCTGATGCCTCAGGCGCGAGGTGCGACTCCCAAAAGTCATGCTCAAAGCCCAGCTCATCGATCCGCGTCGAGTCGAGCGTCGAGGGCGCAGAGAGCCAGGTGAGGTCCGGCCCAAAACGTACGTGACCCTCGAGATCGAGCGTCAAGTGCGTGCCCAGCGAATGGAACGCGGACGTGGCCTGGGCGCCCGAGCCAAAGTGGGGCGTCGGGTACAGCAGATGCCGCACGTCATGAGCGCCTCGGTAGCTCGCATAGCTGCCCTTGGCCAAGTACATCGGGAGCCAATCGCGCCCGGGCCGCACCGCATTCAGGATGCGCGGCGCATTAAGACCACCGGCATTGATGACGACGCGCGCGAGCAACGCATCTGTCCCGGAATGCGCCGCATCATGCGTTCGGAGCTGAACGACCCATCCCTCCTGTGAGCCGTCGTTGCCCGCTTTCGTAGGCTGCCGCGGGGGCGTGTGTGGATCGATGCGGACGACCGAGGTGCCCAGCACCATCGTAGCATCGGGCGTTTCACCATCAGGCAGCTCAGCCTCAAGCTCGGCGGCCAGGTGCGACATGAGGTCATGTGCACTGACAATGCCCGTCGATGGCGAGTAGAGCGCGTGTGTGATGCGGGGCGAGAGCGATGGCTCCATTTGTCGAGCCTCGTCACCAGACAAGAGACGAGTGGGCGGCATGTGCGGCTGGATGGCCGAGCAGTGCTCGTGCAGGGCCGCCAGGTACGATGCATCTGACTCAGTGCCGACGATCAACTTGCCGACCTGCTTGCCACCAATCTTGTCGGGATGCATCGCGATGCGGTCGTACAGCAACTTACGCCCACGTGTACACATGCGTGTCTTGAGGGAGTGAGGTGGGTAGTACAATCCCGCATGTATGACCTCGCTATTCCGCGAGCTCGTTTCCTGGCCAGGGAGCGCGTGGCGTTCCACCAGGTACGTCGACCTTGACGGGAACCGCTTCGCTAGAGCATTCGCTATCGCAAGACCCACAACGCCGCCCCCAATCACCAGGTGATCAATCCGCAGCTCAGGCGCACGAAACGCATAGCGTCCACTGGCATTGAGAGCCGTGCGCAGCGGCCGAATGGAGGCCATAGCTAGGCTGTGGTGGAGGGGGCTGGAGGGGTGGAACGAGGCCTGCCTGGCCCAATCACATCCCAGCTACTGGATTTAGCAACTCGGTGGCCAAACAGCGCCAGAAGGTTGTTTTTTTTTTCGACGCGTCATGGTCGAAACAGCCATCCTGCCGGACAAGAAGGTGGTGGTGCTGCATGAGCCCGTGCAAATAGACAGTGAAAAGCCATGGGGCGATCATCCCGTCCATGTGGACGTGGATCCACCGCCACCGCCACCCCTGGACGCAGAAAAAGACGCCACACTGCCAGACCGTACTTTTCAGCGCCGCGTATCAAATGTCGCTGTAACACAGACACATCTCAATGAAGGCACGTTTGGCCATTTGCCACTACACGGTATGCCAGAAGTCTCTGGTGTGGAAGTCGTCCACAAAGACGAGTTGGAGGAGCGCAATGCTGAAGGACCCCACATGGAGGACGAGTTTGTCGTCAAGTGGGACGGCCAAAATGATCAAGATCGTGTACAGAGCTGGAGCATGCGCTTCCGTGTATACCTCATGACTCTTGCTGCGGCCCTGACACTTTGTACGTCTTTTACGTCGTCAGTTCCCTCCAATATTGCATTTCAAATGACCAGAGAATTTAATACGACCATCAATGTGACCAAAGCTGCGATTTTCATGTATGTGGCCGGCTTCTGTTTTGCGCCCTTGGTATGGGCACCTCTGTCAGAAATATATGGACGCCGCATTGTGTTTATTGTCAGCTTCGCTGGCTTTGTGTGCTTTAATGTCGGCTGTATGCTCGCGCCGAATATCGGCGCCATGATTGTGTTCCGTATTTTCGCCGGTGCCTTTTCATCCAGCTCACTCACCAACTCGCCCGCCATGATTGCCAGTCTCTTTTCTATCAGGTACCTCATGCGCGGCATCGCTGTCTTCTCGCTGGGCCCCATTGTCGGCCCCTGCATCGGACCGATTGTAAGTGGATACATCGTGACCTCAGGTGCCAACTGGCGCTGGGTCTTCCGTGTGTCCACCATTTTTTCATTCGTCATGCTCGTGCTCGTCGTACTGACTATGCCTGAAACGCATGATGGTCTGCGCCTGAAGAAAAAGGCTCGGCGACTGCGTCACGAAACGGGCGATGATCGCTACAAAGCGCCCATTGAAATGCGCCACGTCGAATTGACCAAGATGGTAGGCAATGTGTTGGGCAAGCCCCTCAAAATATTCTTCACAGAGCCGATGCTCATTCTGGTCACGATTTACATGTCATTCGTGTATGGCACCCTTTACCTGTTCTTTGTCGCGTACCCGATCGTATTCGAGCTCATGCATGGCCTCTCTTCTGGCGCTGAGGGTCTTATGTTTTTGGGATTCTCGGTAGGTTCGTTTATCGGAGCGATCTACTGCATATTCGTGGACCAGCGCATGTACGAAAACAAGCGCCAACGCCATGGTTCCGATCTAGCGCCCGAAGTGCGTCTGTACACATGCATGATTGCTGCACCTCTGCTGACCATTGCCCTGTTCTGGTTCGCATGGACATCATACCCCAGCATCTCATTCTGGAGTCCATTGGTGGCAGGTGGCATGTTCGGCACAGCCACACTATTTATTTTTCTCAGTCTCCTTACCTATATTACAGAGGTGTACTTGGCCAATGCAGCCAGTGCTATCGCCGCCAACACAGTCGTTCGCTCAGCCTTTGGCGCAGGCTTCCCCATGTTTGGTCAGCAGATGTACGAGACGCTCAAACCGCGCTGGGCTACTTGTGTTCTGGCCTTTATCGCTTTGGCCATGTTCCCTATACCATTTGTGTTTTATCGTTATGGCCATGTTATTCGTTCCTGGTCCAAGAATGCCATGTCCGAGCTCTAAGGTTGCTTGTGTGCCACGTGGCAGTCTCCATAGTCGCATTAATCTCACACCCATCTTTCACCACTAGCGACGCAGCTGCTCCACTCACGAACGATACCCATATATCACGCGATGGCTGGATGGCTCAGCTGGATTAGTGGGAAGCGCGACAACAAAAATTCCGCTCGGGATGCCATTATTGGCCTTCGCGAGCAGCTGCATTTGATAGCAAAAAAGGAGGAGCATCTTCTGACGAAAATCGATGATGAGTTGCGCAAAGCCAAGGAACATGTGACAAATAACAAGCGTGCTGCTCAAGCCGCACTTCGACAGAAAAAAATGTACGAGACAGAGCTCGACCGGCTTGCTGGCAGCCGCATGACGCTGGAAACGCAAGTCAATGCTATCGAGAATGCGAATATGAATCTAGAGACCATGCGGGCGATGCAGCGAGGCTCGGCGGCATTGAAGAGCATCCATGCCAACATGTACGTGCTTACTACTAACAATAATAGGGACATCGACAAGGTCGACAACACGATGGACTCTATTCGCGAGGAAATGGCACTTTCGAACGAAATTTCTGAGGCGATCTCGAACCCAGTGGGCATGGGTCACGAACTCGATGAGGAAGAACTGCGGAACGAGCTCCAGGAGCTCGAGCAAGATGAACTCCAAAATCAGCTTGTGGGCGCTGAATCTGCGCCAGCACATCACCTCGCTACACCCTCTGCCCCACCCCGGACGTCGAATCACTCAGATACGCTCGACGAAGATGCAGAGCTGCGCGCGCTCCAAGCCGAGTTGGCCATGTGAACTATTCCCGTGTGTATAGTTGATGGGTCTATGTCATGCTGGCTGATAGGCAAGTAGAATGGATAATTATGTACACTATGCGACCAGGACTCTTGCAGCGTTGCCAGCATGCAGCGAACGAACCTTGGGTATCGATGGAACGAGATTTCTTTGTACTAAGGCATGCCTCTGGTTGGTCCAATTAGAATTGGGTTTTATCATGCCTTGGCGCCTGGAGACGCGGCCAACAAATGCCTAGCACACTCCACAAGGCAAGGCATCTCCGGCGTGGCCCTTATCTCCGCGGACATATTCTGGAACACCGCTGGTGTGTGACGATGCCAGCTAGAGACAGAGCTTCAAGTCAGGGTATGATGAAGCATGGTATTCGAGGTCCTCTCCTCCCTAAAATGAGCCGCATGATCGCAGCCACGGGCTTGGCACCACGCGACGCGAACGCCACGCGAAGAACTTGGGCATAAACATGGCCCTTATCACAGGGACACATCTTTACACATAGGGCCAATCAGAAATTTTCATAAAAACACAAAAGATTGCAAAAATTGCAGAACCACGCGCGTTTCAAAGTCAAGCCTATCAGATTGGAATGCACTTCCGCGGTCTTGGGCGCCAGCCAAGGTGATTAGTGCAAGGACACGAAAAATTGCTGAGCCAAACCGTGCCTTCAATTCAAGTTGCATCAATTTTCTTTCTTACAGGATCCCTCGCATTGCGTTACGTGCTTCATTGCCAGGTTAAGGCATGTCTGCAATGTCGACATCTCACGAATCCATCAGCTCCAAGTCGTCGGGTCCTTACCTTGACGCAGCCTCTGACATGGATGCGGAACAGCAGCCTCAAGTTGTCAAGCAAGGTGATAAGAACAAGGTGCTCCCTGTTGAACCTGTGACCGCGCCGGCACCCGTTTCGGCCACTCAAAAATCTCCTCATCAAGCGAGCTCAGAAGATCAGCCGTATGCGCCAGGGGCCGCTGCAAATATCGAGGTGCCGCCGGAAGCGCATGTCAAGTTGCCAGATGCGTCACCGATACCTGCTTCTGAGGCCCAACGTCACCCTACCTGGCTAGAGGGCCCAGAGCATGATCGCCATGGTGGCGGTCATGCGCGCGGAAACTCAAATGCTACGCTCGTGCGCTCTCTCAGCCGCATTTCGCTGCATCGTCACGGGTCACACGCACCCACTGGACCGCATGCGAACTTGCACCTAAGCAAGCACGAACTTGAAACCGGTACTTGGGGTTTCGAGGGTCATCGCGGTGGTATGGAGTTTCCTGAGTTGGCTGGTATCAACGTAGACGAGAACGAACCTGAGGATGGTCGTCCTGTGCCGACTGAGGCGGAAGAAGAGGCGAAATATGAGGAAGAGACGCATCACATCCTTGTCAAGTGGGATGGAAAAGATGACGGTGAGCACACCCTGAATATGAACTTTTATTATCGATGCTACCTCACCATCCTTGCCGGTGTGCTTACGCTCTGCACGGCGTTCACGTCTTCAGCTCCTTCCGGCATTATTGTTGACATGGTCCAGGACTTTAAGACTACGCCTAACGTGGCCAAAGCTTCCGTTTTCTTGTTTGTGGCCAGTTTCTGCTTCGCGCCGCTTATTTGGGCCCCACTTTCCGAGACGTTTGGACGGCGTATTGTGTTTATTATCAGTTTTACTGGCTTTGTATGCTTTAATGTGGGATGTATGCTAGCGCCCAACATTGGTTCCATGATTGTGTTTCGTATTCTGTCCGGTGCTTTTGGCTCCAGTTCTCTGTCCAATGCACCAGCCATGATTGCCGGTCTGTTTCACATTTACTATCTCATGACGGGTATTGTCATTTTCGCCATTGCACCAATCGCTGGCCCATGTATCGGTCCCATTATCAGTGGTTTTATCACTGATAGTGGTGCAGACTGGCGCTGGTTGTTCCGTGCGTGCACGATCTTTTCGTTTGTACTGCTTCTTCTTATCATCTTTACTATGGCCGAGACGCATGACCCCATCCGTCTCCGAATGAAGGCAGAGCGCCTTCGTCGCGAGACAGGTGACGATCGGTACGTTGCACCTATCGAGCTTCGTAAAGTGGACCCCGTGAAGATGGCTATACAAGTTGTGTGCAAACCTATCAAAATGCTTTTCTTTGAGCCCATGCTGATGGCTGTAACCATTTACATCGGCTTTGTTTATGGTACCCTGTACCTTCTCTTTGTTGCATACCCGGTGGTGTTTATACAGCTCCATGGCTTTAGGTGGGGTCCAGAAGGTCTTACGTTCTTGGGCTTCTTTATCGGCTGTTTCCTCTCGGCTTTGTACTGTATTTTTGTTGATCAGACGCTCTACCTCAGGGCTATCAAGGCCAAGAACGTGATTATGTTGCCAGCGGAGCGCCGACTGATGACGTCGATGATCGGTGCTCCGTTCCTTACGATATCCTTGTTCTGGTTCGCATGGACCTCGTTCCAGAGCGTGTCGTTCTGGAGTCCTCTGGTGGCTGGTGGCATGTTTGGTGCCGGCCTGTTCTTTATTTTCTTGAGCCTTATGACGTACATCACTGAAGTGTATCTGCTGAACGCGGCTAGTGCTATAGCCGCCAACATGGTGGTACGTTCGGCGTTTGGCGCGGGCTTTCCCATGTTCGGTGAGCCCATGTACCATAATCTCAACCCACGCTGGGCCACAACGGTGCTTGCCTTCATTGCACTTGTGATGGTGCCTATTCCCTTTCTGCTGTATAAATTTGGGAACAAGATCCGTTCTCTCTCCAAGCACGCGCACCATCCCTCGTAAGGCTCGTGCCGTGCATAGTTTTGTTGCTAATAGGGCATCTAAGTATGTCGTTTGTTATGGTAGCATTACAAGACGTTCTGTGTAAAGTTCTGGTACTGGTCATACAACCGGGTAAAGGCACTGCCAGCGGCGCTCAGTACGAGTCGATCAACGAACTCGTCGCATTGGGCAGCCGAGAGCCCAAGTTGGAATCGATCGCGGAGCAGTCCAGCTGCGCTATCGTTGCCGGCAGCAAAGCATGGCAAGTGCGAGTGGCGCTGCATGAGTTCCACCAGCAAAATGAAGCGTTCAGCATGCTTCCGAGCGTCTCGGAAGCCTTGGCGCATGAGAGCCTTGAACTCATTGTACCCGTCGCTGTCCATACCACCGAGGATATCGATGTAGTCGCGTGGGAATTTGAAGGGGGCTGCCTCGAAGCCGACACCACCGGGCGACAAGCCCAGGATGAAGCCAAAGTCGATGTGAATGAGATGCCCTTCGGTGTCCACGAGAATATTGCCATTATGACGGTCTTTGATCTGCAAAAGGTACGAGACGATAGCATAGCCGGCAAGTGATTCCATGAAATGTCGACGCGCACGACGAAAGCGCGGCATGTGAGGATCGCCAAACGTCTGCACAAAGTAGTCGTACAAGTTGTATGTCGAGACCGGCTGCCCATTTCCGTCCATCTGGCTTGCGTAGGCCTCTTTCTTGATCGAATGGACCGAAATGGCATCTGTGATGGTTTCAATAAGACCCGCATTCTCGTTGAGAATCACAATACGGAAGTAATGCACCCAGCAGGGCGACTGACACTCATTCCACACGCGCTTAAATTCGTGAATGAGCTGCGACGCAAAGAGCTCCTGCCGGAGATCAGCACCTGTTTTGACGATGACAGAAAAGAGGTCCCAACCGGGTTGACTGCCATAAGGCGACGATGCACGAATCCGCTCTTTCTTGATCGTCCACGACTCACGAAAGTAGGCGGCGGAAGGATCGTCTTTGTTAACCGCGCGTAGGACGGCATTTTCATCTTCGGCTGCCATCGTGTTTCGCTTGCGGCGCGTAAAGTACTGACCGCCGCGTTTCATGCGCTCCATGCGCTGTTCTTCTAGTGCCATCATCTCTTCCATAATACGCTGTCGAATGACCTGGGCGTCTGCGTATGATACGCGAGTGGGAGCCGGCTCGTTCAGAGCCGAGTCTGACGCTGGATCCGCCGATGTTCGAGAATGCGAACTTCCACGGTTCAGCTGGGCCAGCAGAATGGCAGCCGTCCGCATCCGCTGGGAATACTCATCGAGCGAAAAGTCGGTGGCAGACGTCTCGCTTGAAGCATGAGCCCAAGCGACTGTATCGAGAGTATCGTTCTTCGTACCGAATTGCTTTTCTGGACTCTCATGCACCTGTTCCTTGCCGAATTCGGACAGGTCGGAGCCATACATTTGCTCGGTCAGATCGACTTCGCTATTGTCGGTGGACGCGGCGGGGGGGCCCTTTAGGTGGGGAGGGGGTATAGAAGGGCGTGGCGCAACATACTTGTGCCGACGACCATGCAGAAGCTCGCGATTATAGCGGCGATTAGGGTCAAAGTCGAGGTCGTCTCGCAGCACTTCGACATGCAATAGGTATGGCACGCGGTCAGCTGAGTTGAGCACAACAGCTTCCGAGGGACTGATGCGCATGACGCGGTGATGCCGCTCAACGTGTGGGGACCCAATAGCTGTGCCTGCACACCATGTCGGGAAGCATACTTCGGCGGGGAGAGTCCGATTCAAGCTGGTCAGTTCGGCGCGCAGCGCCGAGAGACGTGCTGGCTTGGGCAGCTGTTGCAAGCGAGCTGGAATATCTTGGAGGGCCTGGATAAATTGCATCTCGGTGCGTCCGAAGTGGGAGCACAAGTATTTTTGTTGCAAGGTGTATTCGGGACTGCCTGGCTCGAGGGGGGCATTCGCCGGCTGTAGTGGGGGAGACTTGGATGGTGAGGAGGAGGGAGCTGTGGTGGGAGCTGGGTTTGTGTCTGACATGGATGGTGCTGTTTCTTGTCCAAACACTTGTTGTACAGGATCAAGCCGGGCAGGATCAGGCCGCTGATGGACGGGCGACGGCGGCACAGGCGGCAGGGGTTTGGGTGAAGGAGGCGGCACTTCGGGTACTTTGTCCGGCTGAGCCACCTGAGCATCTGTGGTGGGTGACCGACCCTGCTGGAGGGCCATATGTTGGCCGTACGATGCCACATCCGGACGAGCTGGAGCGAGAATGCCAGACGCCATACCCGCCAGGGCACTGGTCGTGTTGCCGACGCACAAGGGCTGGCGAGCTTCAAAAAAGGGGATATAAACGGGCAGCTCATGCCTGTCGACCTGGCGCACATGCGGATCGGGGTCCTCGAAGAGGATGCGCTGGCATCGATTGTACACGCGCTGGCACGTTCGAAAGTGCGTGGATTCCGGCGAGGACGCGAGATCAGCGAGGTGTGCTTGCATGAACCATAGTGTGAGAAGTGCGACGTGCACATCGTCCTCGCACTTTCGAAGAATAAAGTTTTCGAGGGCGCGTGAGGACGTGGGCCTGGTCACGAGGAGATGGCAGTATTGGGGCCAGTAGAACTCGATATCTTCTGGGGGGAACGACTCGCTGAGTCGCGAAATAAGAAAGTATGTGATGCCGACATGGTCAGCATATGTGCGCAAGTAGCTGAGCGCCAGCTGTGGCGAGAAGTAGTCGCTGTTGAACAGTCGCAGCAGCAGACTCGCCATGCTCGCCGCTGGGAGCGACGCGCGTCCCTCGCTGATGGCGCGCCGGGGTGCGATCACGTGACTACACATGAGGAGGCTGGCGTGCGAGGGCGAGAAGAGGGCGTACGACGACGACGAGACACGCGTCGCCGCCGGCAGGAAATGGGAAGTGCTGGCGGTGCGGAAGGCGCGCGCGCGTCGACGATGCCGCCTGACGCGGCAGAATTTGCCAAGTGTCTCGCAGATCCGAATGCGGATCTGCGTGTAAAAGCGAATGTGGTGGCGGAGATCAAGGAGATGGTGGAAGTGTATGTGAATGTGGACTATACGAGTTTTCTGAATGCGGTGCTTCCGGTGCAGATGGACTTGCTGGAGCGAACCCCATGTGCGTTCGTGTCTGATGCACCTGAGCAGCGCCTTCGACACGGCCTCATTGAAACGATCTACCGCTACCCACAGCATGACGCGGCGCGACCGCATGTCGAGCGCCTGATGCAAGTCATGCTCAAGACGGTGCAGGAGGACAACGAGGAAAATGCGACGCTCGCCTTTAAGGTGATTATCGATTTGCACAGGTCGTTCAAGACGGTGCTGCAGGCGCAGGTGCAGCCGTTTCTGGAGCTTGTGCAAAAGCTCTACCTGAATATGCGCTCGGCGGTGGCCGAGGCGTTTGGGACGGAGCAGACGCCGGGCAAGGCGGTGGGGGCGCCGAGTGAGGGAGATGCGCTCCTTGCGCTCTCGGAGCAGAGCGAGGGCTCGTCGCCGCGCACGCTGCTCAAGAGCAGCCAGAGCTTCAAGGTGCTGACGGAGTGCCCCATTGCGATTGTGCTCATCTTCCAGACGTACCGCCATGTAGTGAATGCGTCGATCAACGTGTTTGTGCCGCTGATTTTCGAGCATTGTCTGACGCTCCAGGCACTGCCGCAGCGACAGGCACACGAAGCGGCACGGCAGCGGGGGCAGATCTTTGTGGGCATAGCGCCGGGGATCAAGAACCGGGCGCTGTTCGGTGAGATGGTCACGACGCAGGTGAAGACGATGTCGTTTCTTGCGTATGTGCTACGTGGCTCCGCGCCGATCGTGCGGCAGTATGCGCATCTGCTGCCCGAGGTGAATGTGCGTCTCCTCAAGGACTGCCCGCCGGAAAATGCCGTGACGCGCAAGGAGCTGCTGGTGGCGACGCGGCACATTTTGTCGACGGACTTTCGGGAGCACTTTGTCGGGCAGATCGACACGCTGCTGGACGAGCGTGTCCTGCTGGGCACGGGAATCACGACGCGGGAGCTGCAGCGGCCGCTGGTCGTGAGTATGCTGGCTGATTTGATGCATCATGTGCGGCAGGAGCTCACGACGGAGCAGATTACGCGTGTGATCAATTTGCATGCGCAGCTGCTGCATGACCCGACGCTGGCGCCGAGTATCCAGACGATGTGTGTCAAGCTGCTTTTGAATCTGGTCGAGACGATTATTGTGAAGCATGCGGATCGCTCTGTGGCGATGCTGCAGGGCATCTTTACGACGTTTCTGGACAAGCTGCCGGAGCTTCATCAGCTTGGCCAGGACCTGCGGCAGATGCGGGGTCACGGCGAGGACGAGGAGCCGCTCCACGACCCGGCGACGGAGCATGCCGTGCAGATTGAGCAGGCCAAGCTGATTCAGTCGTCGCTGGCGGTGCTGGAGCATGTGGCTGACCCGATGAAGAATGCGCGCTTCTTGTTCCGCAACCTGCTCTTTGGCTTCAAGACGCTCATGACTGTGTTCAAGCACCGCGGTATTCCTGAGCCGGATGGCGAGGTGATGGGCCGCCTGTTTGTCGGTGGCATCCAGTGCTGCATGCTTCAGACGCAGCGCGATGGGCGTGAGGAGAAGGACATGATTGATCTGTTCACGAGCATCATCATTGACCTGCCGCCCGAGACGTTCCATGAGGTGTTTACGGCGCACCTGCCGTTCCTGTTTGAGCAGATCCTGAGGGCGCCGGCGCTGCTGGGCATACCGCAGAATTTGCTGTCGAACGATGCGGTCTCGCGTCGCTTTGTCGAGATCCTGCTCAAGTTTCTGGTGGCGCGCCTGGAGGACTTGGGCACGCCGGACAAGAAGCTGGCGTCTGTGAGTTTGCGGCTGTTCAAGATGGCGTTCATGGCGGTGACCATCTTCCCGGAGGAGAACGAGGCGGTGCTGGAGCCGCACCTGACGCACCTGATCATGCACTCGCTGAAGTGCGCGTCGCGGGCCGAGGAGCCGACGAACTACTTTTTGCTGCTGCGTGCGCTGTTCCGCAGCATCGGTGGCGGGCGCTTTGAGCTGCTGTACAAGGACGTGTTGCCGCTGCTTCCTGTGCTGCTGGAGAAGCTGAATCTGCTGCTGGATGCGGCGGAACCGGGCGAGCAGGACCTGTTTGTCGATTTGTGTCTTACGGTGCCTGTGCGGCTCAGTGTGCTGCTGCCGTACCTGGGGCAGCTGATGCGGCCGCTGGTGCTGGCGCTGCGCTCGTCGAGTGAGCTTGTGAGCCAGGGTCTGCGCACGCTGGAGCTGTGTATCGACAATCTGACGCAGGAGTTTCTGGATCCGATCATGGAGCCGTACATCCAGGACATTATGGCGGCGCTGTGGACGCATCTGAAGCCGCTGCCGCACAGCCACCACCAGCACTCGCACACGACGATGCGGATTCTCGGCAAGCTGGGCGGGCGGAACCGGCGCTTTCTGCAGCAGCCGCCGGTGCTGGCGTACCAGAGTGGTGCGCGGCCGACGCTGCCTCTGGTGCTGCATGGCACTGTCGACCGCGTGTCGCTGCTGCCTGCGATCGACATGGCGCTGCTGCGGGTGCAGGATCCGGACACGGCGCACCACCGCGCGGCGTACGACATTCTCACGGCGAGTGCGGCGATGCTGGTGCATGAGGCGAGTGACCACGAGCAGCGGGCCGAGCTGCGGCGCGTCACACTCGGCCTGTTCCGTGCGGCGTCGCACGACGACATCGACGGGGTGCGTGACTTTGTCCAGGGCCTGTATGCCCACTGCCTGCACATGGAGATCACGCGCGAGGTGCCGGGCCCGAGTGGCGTGTCGCAGCGGCATCTGCTGCCGCTGACGCTCGTGATGCTGGAAGCGCTGGCGCATGCGATCGATGGGTCGGGCATGCGCGACGACACGGCGCAGGTGAGTCTTCTGCTGTCGATTGTGCATGCGTTCCTGGCGGCGTGTGAGACGACGCCGTCGACGCGCGCGCGTCTGGGGCACACGGTGATGCATGCGCTGGCGTCGTCGTTCTGCTCGCGGTGCTATGAGCCGCACTGGCACCGCCGGCTGGGTGGCTGGCTCGGTATGGATGTGCTGGTGCGCCGTGCGTCGCTCGGCAAGGCGTGGGTCGCCGACCACCAGCTGGAGATGGTGCGTGCGCTGCTGTACATGCTGAAGGACATGCCGAGTGATCCTCCGCGTGGCGTCGACAGGATCCGCGCGACGCTGTACGAGGTGCTGGAGCAGGCGTACACGGGCCGTGCGCCGGCGCACGACGAGAGCACGAGTCGCGCGGCGCGTGTGTATGCGGAGGCGTCGCCGCATCTGCGGTGGCTCGTTGGCATCCTGATTCCCGAGCTGTCGTGTGCGAATGACATGGCGCGAGAGGCGACGCAGGCGTCGCTGGAGCGGCTCGCGCGGCTCACGGAGTGCACGGTGACGGACCTGCTGGAGCCGCAGCGGGACCGGCTGCTGCTGCCGATCTTTACGAAGCCGCTGCGTGCGTTGCCGTTCGGCATGCAGATTGGGCACATTGATGCCGTGCGGTACACGCTGCAGCTGCCGCGGCCGCTGCCGGCGTTCAACGAGGAGCTCTTCCGTGTGCTGACCGAGGCGCTGGCGCTGGCGGACGCCGATGACCAGGCGCTCGTGGGGCGCGTGACGCTGTACAAAAACATGCTGGCGGTGACGAAGCTGCGGGTGGTGGCGATCCAGCTGCTGGCGGCGGCGATGCAGTGTGCCGAGTTCCAGACGCAGGAGCATGTGGCGATGCGGATGCGCATCATATCCGTGTACTTCAAGTGCCTGTACTCGTCGTCGGAGGAGGTCGTGGCGGTCGCGTACGACTCGCTCAAAGCGACGCTGGCGCAGCAGAGCAAGCTGCCGAAGGACCTGCTGCGCAGTGGCCTGCAGCCGATTCTGATGACGCTCGCGGACCGCCATCGGCTCACGAGTGCGGGTCTCGATGGCCTCGCGCATCTGCTGCAGCTGCTGACCAACTACTTCAAGGTCGAGATCGGCATCAAGTTGCTGGACCACCTGTCGGCGCTCGCTGAGCCTGCGATGCTGCGTCGCGCGGCTGCCGGGCCGCTGGACACGCACGAGAAGCTGCGTATTCTCACGGCGATCGTGCGCGTGTTCCATCTGCTGCCCGACACCGCCTACCAGTTCCTGCCGCGCCTGCTCGTGTACGTCGCTGAGATCGAGTCGCATCTGCGCCGCAGCGGTCCGACGCCGCTCACGGACATGCTCACGCTGTTCCTCGACCACTTTAGCGAGCACACGGTGCGCTACTACTTTGAGAGCGACGGCCACGTGCGCTTCACCGACGTGCTCCAGAACCCGCGCCTGTTCCGCCTGCTGCGTCTCGCGCTGCAGTCGCCGCGCGGTGCATCGCTGCGCCGCGAGCTGAGTCGCCGCGCCGAGACCCTGTTTCTGCCGCTGCTCTCAGACGCATCCAACACCCAGAGCGTGTACGCGGCGCTGCAGCTCCTCGAGGCCCTCGTCCAGCACGAGCCTGCGTGGCTCGCGGAGCACCGCGGCGTGCTCCACTGCCTCGTGGCGCTGTGGTCGACGCCCGCGATGCATGCACAGCGGCGCGCCGAGGCCGACGTGCTCGCGACGCAGCAGCGCCTCACGCCGCTCTTCGTGGCGCTGCTGCAGGCGGCGCTGCGTGTCGAGCCGCTCGTGGAGGCGTACATGGCGCTCCTGGACCTGTACAGCTACCCCCCATCGCGTGACACGACGCACCACACGCGCTTTGTGTACGAGCAGGCGTGTGTGCGGGCCGACGTGGCGACGAAGCGGGCGCTGGTGCAGCAGTGTATCCAGCTGGTGGCTGATCCGGGCGTGCCGACGGTGCGCAAGACGTATGCGCTGCGTGTGATGGTGAATCCGATGCTGGTGATGGAGGCGTCGACGGAGCGGGTCATGACGCCCGAGCTTGTGCAGGCGCTGGCCGTGCAGGTGTGGCGGCAGGTGCAGCATGGGGCGGGCGTGTATGGCGACGATGAGCTGCGTGTCGAGCTATTGCAGATGAGCACGCTCGTCCTGGAGCATAGTGCGGATCTGCTCGCGTCGGAAAGCACGACCAAGATGGATGCGATCAAGTTCGGGTGGTCGTTCTTGCCGCTGGAAGACGTGACGGTGAAGCACGCAGCGTACCTGTTGATTTCGCGCTTCCTGCAGCGGTTCGAGAGCCCGCTGAAGATCACGGGCCAGGTGTACGTCGGCCTGCTGCGCCTGCCGCCGAACGACGGGCGCGGCTTGGTGCGCCGGGCGCTGGACATCCTCGTGCCTGCGCTGCCGGAGCGTGTGCCGAGCACGGACAGCACGTCGCCGCCGCTGTGGGTCAAGTGGACGAAGCGCACGCTGCTCGACGAGGGGCACTATGCCCTGCAGCTGTGCACGATTCTGCAGCTCATCGTGCGCTACGCCGACCTGTTCTATCCGAGCCGCGACCTGTTTGTGCCCCACATGGTCACGTCGCTCGCGAAGCTCGGCTTCGCGAGTGGCTCGACGGCCGAGTCCAAGAAGCTCGCGATCCACATGGTCGACCTGCTCATCCAGTGGGACGCGCCGCCCCGCGACGGCGAAGCGCCACGCAAGCGCCCCAAGACGGAGTCCTACACGATGCCTGCCCACCTGCGCGACATGACGCTGCGGTTCCTCGCCCGCTTCGTCTCTCTGTCGATCGAGCCCATCGCGACGAACGAGGTGACGAAGCAGGCGTTCGAGCTCCTGGAAAAAATGCACACGCTGCCCGCCTGGCAGGACGTGCAAGTGCGCCTCGCTCTGCTGCAGCGCGCGCTTATTCACACCGACGTGACCGAGCAGCACCACGGGCCGATCGCCAATGCGCTCGCGACGCTGGATGTCGTCACGCGCGGCCGAGACGAGGCTTGGCTGCAGGCGCATGCGGCTCAGCTCCACAAGCTCCTGGAAAAGACGCTCGCGAGCGATCAGATCGAGCTGCTGGACGCCGCGCGGCCTGTGCTGGCGCGGCTGTGCTCGATTCTGCCGCCGACGGAGGAAGAGCTGCCACAGAACGAGGACGTCCGTGCTTTCGGCACGGCGGCCGAGACGGCCATCTCGGAGGGTCTCAAGAACGGCACGGGCCTCGCGAGTGCGCTGGCTCTGCTCGATGCCTGGTCACACACGCATCCCGGCGTGATTGACCGGCACCAGCTGCCGCTGATCAAGACGCTGACGCGTCTCGCGAAGGAACACCTCAGTGGCCACGGCGGCGACGCGGCGCTAAGGCACCTGCTTCGTGTCCTATCGCTGCTGCGGTCGCGCATTTCGCACCTCGGCGACCAGCGGCGCTGGTTCCTCAGCGCTGTCGTGCAGCTCGTGGAGAAGTCGCCGAGTGACAAGGTGTGCGCGTTTCTGCTCGAGATGATGCGGACGTGGATCCTCGAGTCTCGCGAGGCGTTCCCGACCGTCAAGGAAAAGGCCGGCATCCTCGTCAAGATGCTGTGCTTCGAGGGCCGCGAGGCATCGTTGGCCGCGGCGTTTATGGATCTCATTCTCGCGATCTACCAGGATCCTGCCCTGGCCCGCACCGAGCTCACCGCGCGGCTCGAGCCGGCTTTCCTGATGGGCTGTCGCTGTGCAGACGTCGCCGTGCGCCGCGAGTTCCTCGCGCTCTTTGACGCGTCCCTGACGCGGTCCGTCCCAGCGCGCGTCCTCTACCTGCTGGGCCACCAAAACTGGTCGTGGATGGCCGAGCACTACTGGCTGCACCAGGTGCTCGATCTCGTCCTGGCGGCCGTCGATACGACGGCGCCACTCATCGGCGCGGCCTACGAAGGCGACCATGCCTTTGCGCAGATGATGCGGCACGGCACAGCTGCGCCGTTCGTGTCGGCGGTGCGCACATTGCAGTATGCCGACGCGCACGCCGCCGACGCGCTGTGGCAGGCGCTCTTCCCGGCCATATGGCGCACGACGCCCAAGCGGCTGCAGCTCGATCTGAATCATGCGCTGATCGCATGCACGACGCATGAACATCTGCTCAAGCAGGCGGCAGCGCGGCCCAATGTCGTGCAGTCGCTGCTGAGTGGTGCGTTGGCGTGTGTCCCGGCCCTGGAAATGCCGCCCCACGTGCTCAAGTACCTCGGCAAGACGTTCCAGGCGTGGTACATTTCGATGGAGCAGCTGCAGGAGCAGCTGTACGCGCTGCGTGCTGACGACGCGGTGCGTGAGTCGACGCAGGACGCCCTCGCTGAGGCGTATGCGGAGCTGAGCGAGGCGGACTACTTCTACGGACTGTGGCGCCGGCGGTGCATGTTCCCCGAGACGAACTCGGCGCTCGCGTACGAACAGAGCGGGCGCTTTGCGGAGGCGCAATTGCTGTACGAGGCTGCGCAGGTCAAGGGACGCTCGTCGGGCCTGCCCCTGACGGAGGCCGAGTACCAGCTATGGGACGACCACTGGGTCCTCTCGGCTCTCGAGCTGCAGCAGTGGGACCTTATGGCAGACCTTGCGCGCCTCGAGCACAACGACGACCTGGCCCTCGAGTGCGCATGGCGCCTCTCGGACTGGACGGCGGAGCGCGAGTCGCTCGAGCGTTCGCTCGAGGGCCTGCAGGTCATGAGCACACCGCGCCGCAAGGTGTTTGAGGCGTACCTCGCCCTGCTCAAGTCGCAGGCAGCGCCCGACAAGCCGTCTGATTTCGGACGCATCTGTGACGAAGCGATCCAGCTGACGCTGTACAAGTGGTACACACTCCCGGTGCACGTGTCCCAAGCGCACGTCCCGCTCCTGCAGATCTTCCAGCAGTTCGTCGAGCTGCAGGAAGTCAGCACGGTGTTTGCGTCGCTGGCACACACGAACGCGACGAACCTGAATCACCGCTCCATCGAGCTCAAGACGCTCATGCAGACGTGGCGCGAGCGGCTGCCAAACTTGTGGGACGACATCAATGCGTGGAGTGACCTCGTGGCCTGGCGGCAGCATGTGTTTTCCAGCGTGAACAAGGCATACCTGCCGCTCGTCCCGCTGATCCAGCGGAACGAAGGCCCCGGCTCGTCGACGAATTCGTACGCGTACCGTGGCTACCACGAGACGGCTTGGATTATCAACCGCTTTGCGCACGTCGCGCGGAAACACGGCCTCGGCGACGTGTGCATCAGTTCGCTCACCAAGATCTATACGCTGCCGAACATCGAGATCCAAGAAGCGTTCCTCAAACTGCGGGAACAGGCACGGTGCCACTACCACAAACCGCATGAACTGTCGCAGGGCCTGAATGTGATCAATAATACCAACCTCATGTTCTTTGCCGCCGCGCAAAAGGCCGAGTTCTTCTCGCTCAAGGGCATGTTCCTCAACAAGCTCGGCATGAGCGAAGAGGCGAACCAGGCCTTTGCCACCGCCATCCAAATGGACCTGAACCTGCCGAAATCATGGACCGAGTGGGGCAGATACAATGATGGGCTGTTCCGCGAAAAACCCACGTCGATGCACCTCGCGGCGAACGCCATCAGCTGCTACCTACAGGCCGCAGGCCTGTACAAGAATGCCAAGGCACGCAAAATCCTCGTGCGGGTCCTGTGGCTGCTCAACTGCGACGACGCACAGGGCACACTCTGGCAAGCCTGCGACAACTACAGCGGCGAGACGCCCATCTGGTACTGGATCACCTTCATCCCCCAGCTGATCCAGCTCCTCTCGCACAGACAGGCCAAGTTCGCCCGCAAGCTGCTCATGCAAATCGCCAAGTCGTTCCCGCAGTCGCTGTACTACTACCTGCGCACAAGCAAGGAAGACTTTGCGCTTATGAAGCGCAGCAGCCTCGCAGCCTCGCAGCGTGCCGCTCGCACACAGAACAAGGATGCGCCGGCGGACGCTCCCAAGAACGACGAGGCGGACAAGGACCCGGCCAAGGACTCTCACCGATTCCCAGCGGACCATGTGGAGGAAATTCTCAACATTCTCAAGACGGCCTTCCCTCTGCTGGCCCTGACCATGGAGAATATGGCGGAGCAGCTGCAGCAACGATTCAAGCCAAGCAACGACGAGGACATTTACCGTCTCACAAATGCTCTATTGAATGACGCGCTGCAGCAGTACATCCACCGCGCGCCGCTCACGACAGACAATGGCCAGCTGCCACAGACGTCCCAGATGAACGTGACGCTCTTCGCAGAAAATCTGCCTCCTGGCCCACTCAAGTCGGCGTTTGAGAGCGATTTCGTGACTAGCAAACCGAATCTTCACGAGTACGTCGCTCGTCTGCGTCGCTGGCGTGACCGATACGAGGAGTCTCTCGACAAGCGCCCGCGACTCCAGCATCTCGAGCACTGTTCACACTACCTCGTTGAATTCCAGCATCAGAAATTCGATGAAGTGGAGATCCCTGGTCAGTACCTTCGCCTCGAGGACAACAACTCGAACTTTGTGCGGATCAACCGATTCCTTCCCGAATATGGCCTGCTACGCTCCAACGGCATGTGCAACCGACGCATTACGATTCTGAGTAACAAAGGGTCTTTGCACTCATTCGCCGTGCAATTGCCGTCGGCTCGATACTGTCGTCGTGAGGAGCGCATCTTCCAGCTGCTTCGCCTCCTGAACACGGTGCTCGAGCGCAAGATCCAGACGCGTAAGCGTGGCCTCACCTTCAATGTGCCTACGGCCGTGCCCATTTCGCCTCAACTCCGGTTACTTACGTATGATGAATCGTTTATCAGCATGCAAGACATTTACGAGCGTCACTGTAAGCAAGTGGGTATTGGCAAGGATGACCCAATCATCGCCTGGGTCGAGAAGATGCGCAGCACCTGGGATGGCGGCTCGTACCGTCGAACCAACGTCGACTTTGCCAACCTGCGCATGGAATTGCTGGAAGAAATCAGTGTCAAGATGATCTCCGATAAAATCCTCACGCAGTTCATGACCATGTCAATGTCATCGCCATCGGACCTCTGGATTATGCGCAAGCAATTCACTTTGCAGATGGCAGCGACCATGTTCCTTACGTATATTCTCTTCATCAGCGCTCGCTACCCAGGTCGCATCCACATTTCGCGCTCAAACGGTGTGGTGATTATGTCTGATATGGTCCCTACTTTTAGTCCGCAGGCTCCTCACTTCAAGTCCCCTGATCCAACGCCATTCCGACTAAGTCCAAATATCCAGCACTTTATCGGACCTATCGGTATTGAAGGTCTATTGGCCAGCTCGTTCATGGCTCTCGGTACAGCCTTGACCTCGTCTGAACACGGGCTAGAGGACTACCTGAGTATATTTGTTCATGATGAGGTCCGGTTCTGGTTCAGTGGCATGCAACACCAGTCTAAGCATCTCGAGCCTACCATCGACCTTGTCAGACAAAATGTATTCGAAGTTGTCAAGCGCGCTCGTCTTATGTCCTGTCGTTTTGGACAGGATAAGGCCTCGATTACCCCAGTAAACCAGGCCGTCCTCGATTTAATCAACTATGCTAGCCACCCTAGCAAATTGGCCCTACAGGATCCCACGTGGATGCCGTGGTTGTAGCTAATACCACATAGAAACCATTGCATTGCTTTCCTACTTGTCAGCCTGATAAAAGAACGCGGGGTTCGAGGAAGGAATATGAACTAGCACCTGACCAGAGAAGAATGATCATGCGACCCGATGAACATGTTCAGCTAGTATCATGTCATCTCTTGTTCACGCCCTCCTAAGACGTGTACCAGCAAGATATTTTGCTTGTTCAGTTTATATATAGGTTCCTTGCTACTCATTGATATACCAAACATATACCCCAAACTATACACCACATATCAACAAAGCGACAATCAAACGCATTCATGCAACAAGTACAGCGATTGCACTCGAAATGGAATGCATCGAGAGGTCCAAGTCGTCACGAGCATTATTGATTCAGATACTAGCGAGGTATATAGACTCTGACTAGGTCTCATGTGCAATACGAGCGAATCACGGATTCAGTTGCAAGTTGAACCCAGCTGATAGTCGATTGAACACACGGTCAACCAAACCATGTCCATAAAAACAGTTCGTCCTGTATGTAGAGGCAACGCTCCACGGGGGGTTGAACTACGCTGACGTCATCTGACTCACACTGCCAGATATGAAATTCGTAAAAAACTAAAACTAATACTTCAATAATTCTAAAATTATTTATTACAGAAATCATTGAAAACAAATTTTGATTTGAAGTACACATAGATAAATATTCA